>Ga0222652_1000072_pt1 | contig 51413 bp, 77 predicted proteins | sample AntAcemetagen371_FD_179803 | JGI IMG/M metagenome (GOLD analysis project Ga0222652, IMG submission 179803) | Saline water microbial communities from Ace Lake, Antarctica - #371 | ecosystem: Environmental > Aquatic > Non-marine Saline and Alkaline > Saline | place: Antarctica: Ace Lake... | reverse complement strand
CCAGAAATATCTCCGAATGATGCTGTTGTACCATCAGTTGTTAAAACTTGGCCTGTAGTCCCCATAGTGATTCCACCGAAAGCATCAGAGTCATTAAATTGAAGTTGTTTGTCACTTCCTCCTGGAGGTGAAGCTAATGCAATATCATTTACATTTGTCCCATCTGAAAACACATATTTAAAACCTTTATCTGTTGTTGCAAAAGTTACTCCTGTTCCTGAAACAGTTTTAAACGCAACTGTAAAAGAACCTGTAGTTCCATTTTCTAAGATATATGTTTTTTCAATTCCGTTTGGAATTGTTACAGTTTGATTTCCTGTAATTGTTCCTGTAAATTTTATAACTGCATTTCTCGCATTTGAAATAGTTTCTGGAGTCATTGCAAGATTAGTTGTTTGTACCCCACCTGCTATAGATACAGCTTCATAACCTGCAATAGCTTGTTGTACTAAATTTAAATTTGTATTTGTTTTATCACCCCATGTTCCAGCGTTCTCGCCAGTAACCATAAGTTCGAGTTGAAGATCTGTTGAATATGCCGATGTCATTTAAAAATTCTCCTATTAAATTTATATTTTACTATTATTAAGCTGCTAAATCAACCTCAGTCCATACATTAGTTACATTTGGATCTATCTCAGCCCATGCTGTAATGTTGGCTGTTCCAACACTAGAACTCATTAAAATACCAGTTAAACTTATGTCTGCGTTAGCAGTAATTGCTACACTTCCTATACTAGCAGATAATGACTGACCTGTAACCTCTGCCACCGATACAGCGTCTGCATCCCCAATAGACATTGTCATAGAGAACCCTGTAACTGACACCGTAACGTCACTAAATGCAGTTTCCTGACCAAGTTGTAAAGTTGCTACATTTCCAGTAACATCTACCTCTTGGTTTAAGTCTGCTACTGCAGTCCCAATTGTAGAAGTTAAACCAATACCGGTTACTGATAAATTTGCATCTGCTGTTATTGCAACAGATCCAAGACTCATGGTAACTGCTATTCCATCTACAGCAGGTCCTGCTGTAATAATTTCTGATACTTGACCAATACTTGTATTTAATGTGTGCTCAGTAACATTAATAGATATATTACCATCAGCTGCAATATCTACAGAACCTATTCCCGTAGACATCTGTAAATTAGCAGCATCTAATTTATTAAATGTTGCTTGACCAATGTTAGAATTTAAAGTTATTCCAGTAATATCTACTTCTGTATCTGTAAAAGCAGTAACTGATTCAATACTTGAAGTTAATTGCTGACCTGTAGCAATAATCGTTATATCTGTAAAGGAAGTCTCATCTCCAAGAGATGCTGTTAAAGATATACCGTTTACTTGAACAGTGTAGGCATCACCCCATACAAGGTTGCCCCACTCAGCTCTTCCCCAACCTGTATTAAGTTCTTCTGTAGTTGTTACAGAACCGCTACTTGAAGTTAAGCTAACTCCAGAAACAGATACATTAGCATCGGCTTGATCGCCCCACTGATTCTGTCCCCATGTTGCTGAGCCCCAAGTAGCAGCCATATCATTTTATACCTTTATTAAGCTATTCTTAAAATCGCAGCAGATGTTGTAAATGCAGGGAACTGAACTGTAAATGTTCCAGCTGTTGCAGTTTTGTCTCCACCGAAATCTAATACAGCAACTGCATCAGTAGTACCTGCACCACCATCAGTTGTTGTGTTGTAAATCAAAGCACCTCTTGCAGTAAGAGTTACTCCTGTAAATGATAAATCAGCAAAATCAGTAATAGCTATTGCTGAAGATACTTTAACACCTTGATTAATAAGTGTTCCACCACCTGCAGTATAACCTGAAGATGATACTTCATTTCCTGTTGTATAGTTTTCAGTTGAAGCACCTAGTGTTGCTGCTGATGTATACATTGCTAATTTATATGTATCAGATGATGTATCAAAATCGTGTTTTCCTTGAAGTAATTCTTTTTTAAAAGAATTACAGATTGCGTTTGTTGTTATTGCCATAATTTTTCTCCTTTATATAATTTTATGGTGATGGTGAAGGTACCTTAACTCTAGGTACACCACTATCGTATTCACTTCGTCTTCTTCTCCCCATTTGCTGTAAAGCAAATGAATTGACTTCTTCATCATACTTGCTTTTATTCATACTGTAAAGATTGTCGGGTCCTTTTAAATAAAGAAAAGCTTCAGTTAAAACTCCGTGTTTCAACATGCTTTCTTGATATACAGAAAGAAAAGTAGTATTCGTTGTCGTAAATTGAGGTGGGTCAATAATATAATTAATTTGAACTTGATAAGTAGTTAAATCAGGAATAGGTGCTACCAGTATATTAAAATCATCCCAATTAGCAAAAAATGCAGGTAAGCCTGTAGTTCCATCACTATTATATTCAGAAATAAAACTGGTTTCTCTTTTCTCTAAAAAAGATCTATCACCATTAGCTTTAATAACTTGTACTGATCTTACAATCATACAATCTGCGGGTAAGCTTACATATCTGTTGTTTTGAGTAAAAGTAGAAGTAGAGTATTTTCTTAAATCATCATAATCTACTTTTCCAGCTACATCTAATTCAACTGTTCTAATAAAACCTTGAATAATAGTGTCCGTTAATACATTAGAATCTACTTCTGTGTAGTCTCTTATTTGTGTTAAAAAATTTGCATATGATATAGCCATTATGTAATCTCCACAGTAACCGAATTTAAATTCATATTAATTTGTCGTCTTCTATTTTGTTCTGCACTATTATCAGGCTGCATTCCAGAAGACTGAAAACCAAATTGTCCTGGTAATGTTAAATCAATTGTAGTAAATATAGCACCTCCAGAAAGAAATGTGAAATCTTGTGTTCTAGAATTTTTTAAAGCTATCGCATCTGCTTTAACTGTTTTTCTTCTTATTTGAGGATGCTTAGACTCAAACTCAGAAATATGTACTAAAGCTCCAGTCCATTCTCTAACCATTTCTTGATAAGGAAATGACATACCAGATCTATCTGATATTGCATGAGATCTTTTACCTGTTGCATAAGCCATTATACACCATCTCCAAAGTAAGTTTGAGGTGAAATATATAAAGAAGTTCTAGAACCATCTTCGTCTAAAGCTCTTTTCATTTCATCTTCATAAGCTAGTTTTAACATTTGAGATCTTTCTGGAGCTTTTAAAAAAGATAAATAATAAGCAAGTCCTGCTACCATACAAGGTAAAAATCTAAAAGGTGCATCAGGAGTATTTGTATATCCTCCAGCATCTTCAATTCTTCCAATATAATAATATTTTAAATAAGTATAAGTAGCAGCATTAGGTGTTTGATACAAATAAATTTGAGGGTTTATTTGTCTATCCACATAATATTGAGAAGGTTGGCCTGTAGCTCCTTTATTAGGTAATCCAGCGTAAGTAGATCTGTCTGTTTTAGTTAAAGACACATCTGTTATTGTAGGACTGTTTCCAGCTCCTGTAGATATATAAGCTTCTAGTACATCACTACAATCTTGTGGAGTTGCATATTGACTTACTCCGCTTGTAAGAAGCTGTTCTTTATTTTTAATTTTCCATAAATGAAGTCCTCTATTGCCCCATTCAGAAAATAAAATATTTAAATTTCTTCTAGCTCTTTTTAAATCATAACCTGATTCAGTGGATACTCCACATCTTTCATAAGACTCATCTATTATTTCATCTACGTTTAAATCAAAAGTTGTTGTTCCTGATGAAGTCATTATAGTATATCTCTGTAATAATTTAATTTAATTTTATCTGTTTTAGTTAATTTTGTAGAACCATGTAATTTTACAGCCTCAACTTTATCTGCTTTAGCAAATTTTTTAGACTGTCCTTTACCTAAATCAATAAGTTTTTTACCACTAGCTTTAGCATATCTTTTAAGTCCATATCTAATACCAGCAGTTAATAAACCACCAATTAATAGTCTTTGTGCTTTCACTAGATCATACCTTTGTAATAATTTACTAAAGATTGATTAGAAATAGTTTCTCCGTCTATACTTGAATTTATAGAAGATCCATTATATTCCATTTCACCCCCTTTTGATTTCTTAGGTACACAATTAGGAACTTTACGTCCACCTTTGGACTTCATTCCAATCATTTCATACCCTTGCCAACAAGGTCCTTTTTTAGCCATTTGTTTCTCCTTTTTGTGCCGCGGCATTGAGAGTGTATAACTTCTCCTTTTTGCGGTTGTACAACTTCTTGGATTGTATCACTTTTAAAGTGAAGATTCTAGACCTTAGCTTTTTTGCTATTGGATTTTTTTTTAACATGATCGCTATTTTTCATAAGCTTTCCATTTGGCATATAATGATATCCTAATGGTGCTTTTTTCTTTCTAGCGCCTCTAAGTTGACCGTCTATCTGTGCTGGTATTTGTCCTCTTGTTATAGCCATTATAAATCTACCGCTTTTCCTATTATTGGTTTATATTTAGTTCTACCATCTTCTTTAAATGCATGCAAGAACTGCTTTCTAGGTTTATCTTCAATATAACTACAATGGCACCATCCGCTATTAGGTTCTCCTTTTTTGTAAAACTCCAAAATCATTTGGTCAAAATCTAAATTTTTATAGATCCAATCACAAAGTTCTGCGTTATCTACTCCTGGACATTCAAAATCAACGGCTTCCGCATCGCAGTGCTGACTATTGATTGAGCTACCTATTGCAACTGATAACTCAGATGACCTATAACAACTTGTAACGACCACTGGACCGAAGTGATCTCTTACGGGTTGTAGAATATTATCACACAATAGTTTTAACTTTTCTATCTGATCTGAATTAGGATTATTATCTATGCCCTTACGGACAGCAGTGTCTGATTTAATTAATTCTTGAAGAGTGAAGTTACGAGATAAGTTCATTTATTGACAAGATAAACATTCATCGCTGTCACTGTCAAGATCAGCTATTGCTTCTTGTTTACATTCATCACTACAGAACATATCTAGTTCTTCTTTAGCTTCGAATTCTTTTTTACATTTTTTACAATTTTTCATTATTTACCTCTAACAGAATCTATGAAATTGTACACTCTTCCAAATTGTTTATCAATAGACATCAAGTCAGATTGGATCATGGTTACGATTAACTGAAGTTCTATAAGTGTGACGAGTGTCCAAGTAGCTAATCCCATAAGGATTGTACCAAGTAATGCTATCATTGCTGTGTTAGTTTTTCTAGTCATAAGGGTGCCACTAATATTGTTAGTATAATAAATCCAATAATTAAAGCTCCTGTAAAATAATAGTTCACACTAGCACACTCCATATTAATTAGAATCTACTTTATAACTTTTGCCATGACCAACTTGTTAAGGCTGTAGCATAGTGGTTGATTGTCATTAATATATATCTAATCATATTATTTACTCCCACCAATGTAACCACCAATGACACCAATTAGTCCTGTAACCGACATCTTCATTAATGTAATTACGCTTTCATCTACTGGTCTATTTTCTTCTAGTGCTACCACATAGTCACCTATAATAATAACTCCAAGGAGTAATAATACACCACTTGTTATTAATAAAATCACTATATCTTTAAAATTTCTAATCATTATTTTTCTCCTTTTTTACATTTACATCTTTTGCCCGCTATTTTATTAGCTATCCATTCGCAGATATTGTCCAGTGTTCCAAAGAATTTATAACAAAATTTATCTATCATGGTTTTAAAATATATGCCTAACAAAACTAATAAAAAAAACAATAATAACACAAGATACATAGATATATCTACAAGCCACCAATATATTTTAGAAATCATTTTTTGGCTATTGTGTCTTTATTTATGCCTTTTTTAATGATGTAATCTTGAGTGCCGTTAGCACCTGTTTCTACTTCTTTTTTTAAAGACTTAAAAAGACTCATTTCTTTTAGTTTTCTTTGAGTTTTTTTTAAAAAACTTTCTATTACTCTATTATCTCTCATTAACACTTCCATCTTCTTCTAGCTTGTCTTATTCTAGAGTTAGGATCGTTTCTTGTTTTAGCTGAAGATCTTTTAAGTTGACCTAGTGATCTTGCACAATATGACTTACGTCTATTTGCAGCTTTAGATCCTGCTTTAACTTTACCTGTTACTGCAGTTTTTAATTTACTTCCCGGATTAGCTTTTCTATATGCTTTAACACCTTTGGAAGTCATTCCTGCACCAGATTTTGTAGATCTATAATTGGCTCCAGGTCCTTTGGTAGTTTTTCTAATTGAACCACCTCTTTTTAATTCCAGAATATCTGAGTAATATTCTAAATCCATTTTACGTAAAAGTAATAGAAACGTTTGGACAGTTAGTTACTGTAACGTGGATACCATCTTCAAAAACAATACCATTTCCTGGAACATAAACAGCTAAACCTTCTACACCAAATCCATAAGTAGCTATTACATCTCCAGTACCTCCACCACTTCTAAAAACTAATAGTGCTGATGCAATACCTTCTCCTTGAATAGAAGTTAGTCTAGCTCTACCACCTGTTGCAACCAATTGTGCTGTAGCAGTTGCATGAGCATTACCTTGATCTGATGAAAAACTTGAACCACCCATTATCCATTACTCCCTGTTAAATTAGGACCAGAATATTTATCTGTTAATAATGTGTAAGCTGTAACATTTGTTTTTGTTTTACAAAAAATTCCTTTTGGAAATAAAATACCATCGTCTGGAAAAGAAAAATTAACTATATCTCCACTAGTTACATCTGCAATAAATAAAGTATCCCCTGAGTTTGAAGTAGTTGTTAATTCTAACAAACCTGCTCCAACACTATCTGAGGCAACAATAATTCCTTTAAGTCTTACAGGTTGTGCAATTACGGCAGTTCCTGTGTTTCCTGCTGTCGATCTTGTGGCTTGTATATCGCCTTTAAACATAAATTCTCCTAATTAGTGGCTCCCGAAGGAGCCACTAGTTTATTATTACGTGTCGCTAAATGGTGTAACAATAGTTCCTGATCCTAAAATCAAAGTATTGTGTACCAAGTATTGAGCAGTTTCTAAAGCAGTAACTGTAATTACTGAACCTACAATTCCACCAGTTGTTGTTCCATTCATAGAAAGAACATCATTAGATGCAGCAGGGAAGAAAGCTTTTTTAGCTCCATCATCCACTGCGATCATAGCAGCCCCTGTGAACTTGTCAGTTCCGTCAGTTACGATTTGAATATCAGTTGCAGTTAAGTCTACATAAAAAGTAAAAGTTGCACCAATGTTATTTTGATTGTTGTAGTCTGTCTCACCTGCAGTTGCTGCATTAGCATTTGCATTGATTGATGGTAAAGTAAAAATACCATCAGCATCTTGAGTTAAAAGGATTCTTCCTGCATGAGCGTTTACAGTTAACGATGTGTTACCTGTTAATGCTACAGTTGATCCTGGTCCAGTACCTATAAAGCCATTTTTAGAAATGACCGGTCCTGAAAAGGTAGTGTTTGCCATAATAGTTTTCTCCTGTATAGCGGTTAAATTTTGTAGTCTCTATACCGTCTGACTAGTCAGTCTACAAAATTATATTATCTAGTGTTTATATTATACATAAAAAAAGAGGCAGAGTAAACTCCGCCCCTTTTAAATAATACTTTTAAGTATTTAAGCTATTAAGTTGGTAAGTTTCCGTTACCAAATACTGCTCTTGGGTCAGACCAACCGAAAGAATATCTTTCTCTCGCTTTAAATCTAACATTACCAGTATCAAAGTCGCCTTCCATAGCAGTTTTAATTGGACTTCTAATGAAGTGTTTAAAACCGTTTGGAGTATCAGTCATAATGAAAAATGCGTCCGTGTCAGCTAAGAAGTTATTCACTCTGTAACCTTCAGGAATCATTCCCATGTTAACGATTGCGTTGATATCATTATCAGCAGTACCGACTCTTTGAGGTGATTTCATTAATCTCTCAGCAGTAAATTGTAATTCTTTTGGAATTATCATTTTTCTACCTGAAAGAGCAATTTTTAAACCTCTTTCGTCAACAAAACCTGCAATGTCAATCAAAGATTGCTCAAGTGAAGTTTCGTTTAAGTCAGCAGCTACAGCTAATACGTTCGAGAACGTACCACCAGTTGCAAGTGGGTGAGCGTTGTTTATTAATGAAACACCATCTCCTCCGTTGAAACCAGCAGCTTGCTGTGCGTTGTTTAACACAGAAGCAGCTTTTACTTGCTTAGTGTTAGACATAGATCTTGCAAGTGCTCTAGTATATCTAGCTGCAAGTCTATCGTACAGGTTATCTTCGATTGCTTCCTCAGTAATAGAGAATGCTAAAGCGATAGTCTCGTGAGAGTATCTAGCAGTGAAAGTTTCACCCGCTTGATCAAACACTACTCCTGCACCTTCTTGTTTAACTGGTGCTGAAGCGAAACCGCTTAACATTACTTCTTCTTCGAAAGCTCTGTCAGATGTTTCAGATGGGAAAATCTCCGCATGTTGATTTTCATATCTATTGTATTCAAGTCCGAATAATGCATTCAAACCTGGTTCTAGTTCTTTAACTAGTTGTGCTCGTGATATTGCCATGATCTATACTCCTGTTCCACTTCTAAAGAAGTGATTGTTGATTCTAACAAGAATATTCGCATTAGCTTCACTTGTGTCACTGTTGTCTGGATCTTGACAAATATCTATTGCTTGTACAACAAAAGTATTTGCAGTTCCTACAACAGAAACGTCAAGTTGTGCTTTCGAAATACCTGTTTGTGTAACTCCAGTAGTATTAGTTATACCGTAATTACTAAAAAGGTTTGCTCTTGCAAAAACAGCATCAGCATCCGCTAAGAATACTGCGTCTGGATCATCTACGATGTATGCAGTTAAATTACCTTCAGTAGGTGTAACTCCACCAGGGTAATAGTTCTTATACGTTGGCTTTTGCGTTGTTGGGTCGTTATAGAAACAACCATTAAAGACACCCACAACAACATTTGAAGCTCCACCCGATGGATCGTACTTTTCAATATTACCAGTAGAAGTTGGTATAACCAAATCTCCTTGATAAATTGCTGTAGCATATCCGGGCTTAACTGTATATCTGTTTTGGGCTCCAACTAATGGTGTTCCGTCTAGTTTTCTGTAAGGTCTAAGACCGAACTTTTCTACTACGTTACTCATATGTTTTCTCCTATTTAAACATTTATGTTACAATTAAGAGTCCCCGATTGTGGTATATAGTTATTACTAAAAAACTAATTTTAGCTTTTACGTCTACCGCCAAAGGTTACTCTACTCTGCCTATCAATATTGATTGGCATTTCGGGTCTTTGTTCCTTCATTAGATCATTATCTACCGCAGTGATTTGGTCTTGAGTAATTCTTGTGAAGTACTCGGCACGCGATTTTAATATCTCTTCAGGTATCCTTGCCAAAACAAGGCCACCAATTCCGATGCATCCTTTATACTGCCCCTGATGTAAAATTGGAAATTTGTGAGCTTGCCCAGAACTTTCTAGTTCATCGGCTCTTACGAAATCCCAACCTTCTCTAAGTTTTTTGGTTACATTAGCTGTATCCTCAAACCCAGTAACACTCGTTCTTATCCAACGATGTGCATATCCCTGTGGTGCAGGTGGCGCATCTAAACTCGATGGTGGAGCCCAAGATTTAGGTTGTGTATTTTCTTTCCTAGTCTCTGACTCGCGTGAGGTTCTTTTTATATTATCCATTTGCATTCTCCTTCACGTATTTTGCGTATTCCTCTAGTGGCACCCCTAGTTTTTTAGCGATAACTATTTGTGACTTGGTGAGTTTCACTGTTCGGCGTCCGGTTTGGTTTCTTTGTGCAGAAGCAACAGTCTGGACGGGTTTCTTTTGCTCCTGTGGTTGACTAAATTTATGAGGAAAATTATCCTTCATAACTTTATCAATTTCATTATAATACTCATCGCTCTCTGCGTCAAACCCCTGCTCTACAAGATCTTGGTGAGTCTGAAAGGCTGCACTAGTCATGATTCTATCTGTTCCGAACCATTCATTTTTCTCTGCCCAACCTTTAGCTCTACCAGATGGTGGTGCGTAAGTAGGGTTTTGAGGTTCTTGCATTACTGGGTTTTCTCTTTTTTCAGTAGCGACTTTAGTAGCTTTTTCTTCTTTAGCTTCTTCTTCTGCAGCTGACATTTTAGCTTTTTCTGCTTCAACTGCTAATCTTGCCATTGTAGAATTAGCATCTGCTATTTTATCTGAATCTTGTTCAGCAATTGCATCTTTTAATGCTGATCTTGCTTTTTCTTGTTCTGCGACTACTCTAGCTGAGTATTGTTCAATATAACTTTTACTTGTTTTAGAAAACCTAGTGTTAGTATCGTCTAACTTTCCTTGAACACTTTTTGCGTAATCCAAAGCGGCTTTTTCTCTTCGTTCAGCTTCTCTGATTTTAAAAGTTAATTTGTCAATTCTTCTTTTTACTTTTTCTGAAACGTCAGTAAGATCATCGACAGCGACTTTAGTTTTCTCTGGTTTTGATTCAACTTCAATACCTTCAATTCCAGCAGGTTTAGGTTCTGTATAACCTAAATCAACTTCTTGTTTTGGTAGTTCTGTTTCAACTGGTTCCGCCAGTTCTTCGACATTTATTGATTGGTCTTGAACACCATCAGTATCTAATTCAACTTCTGGCGACTTTTTTATTTCTTCGTTTTGTTCCATTTGTAGCTCCTGTTAATTGCGTATGTATTAGTATGCGTGCAAGATATCCTCCGGATTATTAATCTTTCCTATAATCTCATCATCGTTTAGAATACGAACTTCTCCGCCTTCTATTTTAAATCTAGATCCTGCGTATCGACCAAAAATTACCCAATCTCCTTTAGAACACCATGCTCCATTTGGAAATTTTTCTTTGTCTTTGTAGGCTAGATCCCCCACCTTCAATACATATGCACATACGGTAGTCATTTGTATTGTCTCTTGAGTTTTGTCTGAAAGATATATACCTCCTTTGGTTTTTTGAGGACCAGCGTAAGGTAAAACTAAAAGTCTATATCCTGTAGGTGTTGGAAGTTTTTCTAAAAGATCTACGTTCTTTTCAACTTCGTTAACATCTAGGATTGTATCTTTTGTTTTTATTTCGTCTTTTGATTTATAAGCATTGAGTAATGCTTCTGTATTTTTAGGTACTTCCTTTGAAGTCTCTAAGTTCTTTTTCATTTAATTGCTCCTGTTTTTTCTGCAGGTCTTTAAGATCCTGAAGCAAAGACTCTAGGCCTTTGATTTGACCTCTAATATAATGTAATTGTTCCATTTTGTCAACGGAGTACACTAAGGTATCTTTTAAACCCTCTAATCTTTTATTAATTAATCTTTCTACTGAAAATTCTGAATCCATTAATTGTTTTTTTCTAATAATACTTTGTTTGTTCCTTGTTCAATTGTTTTAAATCCCCAACATTTAAGAATATCTTGAATTAAAGTGAGATTATATTTTGGATAATCATCAAATATAAATCTTGTAACTGGGGCTGATCTTTGTGCAAACCAAACAGCTTCAGCAATTACATCTTTTGTCATGTGTGGCCCATCAAAATGCACTAATGAAAATTTAGAATTTATATGTTCTGATATAGTCATAAAATCAACATCAGTCATATTAGCTAAAGTAAATTTACCCTCATTTCTATAGGCATAAAAATCATTCAACATTGTATCTCTCATCTGATCTGTGTAGTCACATGTATATTCTGAAGATTCATCGTAATGTTGGTATTTTAAATTACCGTAAGGATCAACACCCACATGGATATAATTATTAATGACATTATCAATAATAATCTTAGACCCAAGTCCTTCACGAATTCCGATCTCACATGATTTAAAACCTTGGCAATCAAATTCTTTAGTCCATTTAGTAAGTAATTCATACTCTGTACTATCTCCTTTAATCATAAAATAGTTATATATTAATTATAAGGTTTGTAAATTTATTTCCACATTATTTTCTCTTTATCAGATCTGTTGCTTTAAGTCCATAGACACTTGCTATGACACCCACGAAAATTGTTTGATACCAAAATGGAAGCTGTGAAAAATACTCAAAGAATAATTGCATTTTTTCCATATGAGTTGGATCATCTGACCATACTGCAAATCCTAACATTACGATTGGGAGTGCCAATAAAAGCAAAATAAATTCGTCTTTCCAATCTGAATCTCTACTTTCTAATAACTTACCTTGATACTCTGCTTGACCATCTGCCATTTTTTGAGCATGATTCATCTGTGCATCTGCCATAAGCATCTTAGTTTTTTGCTTATTTTTGTAGATATGACTTCCCGCTTGGACAGCTAGTTTAATTGCTGAGAACCACATTAAAAGACTCCTTTAAAACCTGTGCCTCTAATAGCAGATCTACTACCTCTTACTCTTATTTCACCACCGTTAACCATTCCAGCACTTTTACAAGGTGGTTGTGTTCCGTCAGCACATAAAACAGTATTGTCTCCTTGACCGTCATTCATACTATTATTTAAATTATTTTTTGAATAAGAATCTGCTATTTGGTTAGCAGTTTGTGTTTTGCTTCTAGTAATTCCTGAAAATTTGTCTGCTATACCTTTAACAGCTCCAATAGCTATACCTGGTACATCTAAAACTCTTCCAACAACAAAATTAGCTGCATTACCTATAGCACCTCCAAAACCTGAACCTTTATTTACGTCAGCAATGTTTTGATTCATTACATTTCTGCCATAAGTAGAAGTCCCCGAAACAGCACTTCTGTCTACACCACTTGTATCTCCATAACCACGATCAGCTCTTTCTTGAGCTCTTCCTGGATCACCCATGTCAGCACCACCACCTCTAAATTTTCTAACTCTTAACCCACCTTTAGTCATTCCTTTTGAAAACTTAACAGGAGGTACTTGAGAATTAGGTCCTCTTAAAGGAGGAATAGTTCTGGTTAATCTTTTATTAGTTCTTATAGCCATTATTTTTTTAATTTATTCATTGCTGTTAAAGTTTTTTCAGCCATTTTTATATCAGATTGAGTTACTCTATCTTCACCTTTATTTTTTTGTGCATATTTTATAACTCTTGCTCTAAAATCTGCTTTATTTTGAGCAGCTCCTGCATCCATTCCGCCACCTCTGTTCATCTTAACCATTTTACCATTTTTAGCGGCAGTGTATATTAATTTTCCAGTTTTAGAATCATACAAAGAATGTGGATTCTGTTTATCTGTTATTTTTTTTTGTTTTTTATCTTTTGGATTATAAGGTCTTACAGCTTTACCTTCGCTAGCTCTAACCATTTTACCAGGCATTAAAGACTCATCTTGTAATCCCATTCCAGATGTTCTAGCAGCACCATAACCTCTTGATGCTCCACCACCCATGTAACCTTTGATATTCATTTGGTTCATTTCGCCACCGGCAGATTTTTTATCTACTTTAGTTTCGCTTTTACCTTTAAATTTATTTTTAGCATATGAATATCCTATTCCAATACCCGATCCAACATTTACTGCAAGATTTATTGCTCTACCCACAGGTGTTCTACCCAAAACTTTTTTACCTATATTTAAAAGTTTTGAACTTTTATTTACACTTGTAGTTAATGCTGTAGGATATTTTTTACCGTCACTTGTACCTGCTCTTAGTTTTAACGATCTTTCCATAAACTTACTGTTAACTAAAGGTTTTCCTACAGTTAAAGCACTACTAGGTAGTTTACTGGGATTTCCTGCTCTTAATTTTAATGATCTTTCCTTAAACTTACTTGTTGTTGGAAAAACTCCAATACTTTTATAAAGTTTGTCTAATCCTAATTTCTTACCCATTTTTTTTCTCCTGTTTCTTTTGATTTAATTCCATTTTTTCACGTGCAACTTCCAGTCTTGCATCTGACTGGTCATCGTTTTGTTCTAATTTCATTTTATCAAAGTCCAATCTGTCTTCAAATTGGTCTTCTTGGTTTTCTATCTTGATTGTACCCTCTTGAGACCTACGTTGTAAATCCATAGCTCTTAAATCAAGCTCTCTTTGTTTCAACATTACAATTGGGTCTTGTTTAGCTCCATCTGCTTGCATTTCTGCTTGAGCTAACTCAGAAGTTATCTGTGCTACACGTTTAGCTATCTCTGAATTAAGCATATTTTGGAATGCTTGAGGGTTTTCTTGTGATAACTGTATCATTTGAGGATTTTGCTGCATCATTTGTTGAACTTCAGCACTTGCTTTTAAAGATACGTGCTGAGAAATATGTCCTTGTAGATTTGCGTATACAGTAGGGTTAATTTGAACCATTCTAGTTCTCATAAACGCTGAATGGGCTGCTATGTGTGCATCATGATCTTGTTCTGGGAAAGCTACAAGACTTTTCATCTGCATTGCTTTCATATTTTCCATTGCAGGATCTTCTGGGATAGGTTTTACCTCTGGTTTTAATAATTGAGGTATTTCTTTTGTTCCTAAAGCTTCATAAACACGTCTATAAGCTTCGTGTAAGTTATGAAGTTGAGGATTTGACTGTGCTATTTGTAATTGTGTCTGTGCTAACGTCACTCTTTGTGACATTGAGAAAATATTTGGATCTGCAACAGGTAAAATATCTACTCTCTCATCAAAATCTAATAATTTTATAACTCTTTCTGCTCCATAAACTGAATAAGGATACTCAGGAGGTAAATATTCTGAAATTACATTAGCTAATAACTTAAATTCTTGCTTCATTGCATAGTAACAACGTTTATGAATAGCACTAATTACTCTTGAACCTCTTTCTAAAAGAGCAATTGTAGTTCCAACAGGTGCTTGTGAATTCATATCAGCAGTTGGGTTATCTGCAATAGATGCAAATCTTCTTCCTGCATCTACACAAAAACCTAAAAGGTTAAATAAAATAGCTGAGGGTTCTTTAAAAGGTAGTAACTGAAACTGGTCTCTAATATTTCCGCCAGGTGCATCTACGTCTCTGAACTCTCCTGGTTGAATAGGTTGGTCATCATCTCTAATTCTCATTCCTCTAGATTTAAATCCAGCAGGTAAGTTAGATAACGTTCCAGCATCTAATAACTGTCTTAAAGCAGTAGTTGCTGTTCGTGACAGGCCACCGATCATGTGAATTAAACCAAAACCATAAAAACCTAATCCTGGTAAAAATTTAAAGTGTGCAAAATATTCTTTTCTTGTGAATTTAGAATCATCTTTATTGTAATTTCTATATATAGATAAAACTTGTCTTGTAGATTCTTCTATTGTTACAATGTATGGAATTTTAATTCCTAAAGAATCCTCACCTTCTGAAATATAATCAGATAAATCTAAATCAACATGCATCTCTAAAACATTGTAGATATAGTCGTTAGTTTCAACAGGTTTAATCCCTTCTAGTTCATTGTATTTATCTTGAATTTTGTCTTCTTTCTTTTGAGGTTTCATTAAGTCTACTTCCATGTAGAATCCTGAAGCCATCTTTTTAAGTAAGTCGTTTTCTGATTGTTTTAAAACGTGAGTAATTCTTGGAGCATCTTTTAGATCAGTTGCGTAATAAGGTACTACTAAATCTTCTGCTGGAACAAACTTTGATACTGCTCTTTCTAAAAGAGAATCATAATAAATTTTTTTAAATGCAGATCCTGCTAAAGGTAAATAAAATAATAACTGATCAAACTCTGGAGTGTACTCTTCCATCTTCTCCATGATTTGATAGTTCATGAAATCTTTTACTCTTTGAGATTGTGCTTCAACTTCTTCGTTTTGTAATCCAACAATTTTAGTTTTTACTGGACCATCAGAAGGTAAGAGTTCTTTATAAGCTTGTGATTGGAATTGTGTTACGGCTTCCGATAACAAAGGGTGAGTAACATTACTTGCTCCTTTGAAAGGTTGTGTAGTAGATTTGTATTTAAATCCTAAAAGATCTAAACCATTTCTATAAGTGTCTTCCCAATCTTTTCTAGATTCTTTATCAGAATCATATTCAGAAATTAAATCAGACGCTAACTGTTGTAAAGCTTTGTCATCAATTGTTTCTGCAACGTTTGCAAAAAAATCTTCTGCTTCGGTTTCTTCAGCTACTTCTTCTTCACCATCTTCAGGTAACGAAACAACTGCCTCTTCCTCAATATCAATTTCTTCATCAATTGGATTATCGGTCTCAATAGCCATAAATTATTATGTTATTTTAGTTGGCTTGTTTCTTCCTAACTTACAAGATGCTTTTACGTAAGTACCTTTGTTAGCTTTGATCATTTTACCGTATTTAGCTCCGTCCATAGCTCCTAAGCCAAAACCATTACTTCCTAGTACTTTACTTGCTAACGTTCCGCCTTTACTAGATGTTGCATTTCTTCCTGGACCCATATTTAAAATCTTTTCTAAAATGCTTTTTTTCTTTTCTCCAGCGATGTTTCTCATGTTTGGTCTCATTAAAGCAGAGCCTGTTCCCGCTCCTGCCATTTTAGAACCAAGCATACCAATAACACCGGCTGCAAGTGCTCTTTTCATATTCTTCTTCATTGTTATCTCCTATAGGTTTATCGCCACATTGTAAAGCAAATTTACTTAAAAATCTATAATAGTGGTTTAAATATATTAGTATTGTCTACAAAACCACCTGCGTTCATATAAGCTTTCATAGGCAACAAAAATTTCTTTAATACTTGGTCATCTGCAATTAAAGTAGGAACTGTTTCATATAATCTAGGTTCGTCTGGACCCATTTCAATTACTCTTAGTTTACCTCTGTCTCCTGAAGATATTTTTAATAATTCTTCTGCTTCATCTAAAGTATTTGAAGCTCCTATATGCTCTTGAAACACATAGTTATCTCCGTCTTTATAAGTATAAGTAGCTCTACCGTCTTTAATGTTTTTTAAATACTCAGAATTATCTCTAGTGCTTATTTCTTCTACAACTTTAAATCTTTTATTAGGATTAGATTTAGGCATAGGAAACATTTCAAATTTAGCTCCATATTGATTAGCAATTTTTTTAAAAGGAGCTACCATAGTTGCAAGAGAACTTGTTTTTCTAATCTCACCACTAGCAGTTCTCATAATAGTAGTTCCATCCATTAATCCATAATTAATCTCATCTCCTATCATACTACCACCAGGCATTTTAATTCCTTTATTCATTGATGAAGGTATTATAGATACAGCGTTAATGTTTCTTTCTGCCATTGTTCTAAGTAAGTTCTTAGCTACATAATCTGGCCAAGATCTAGATAAAGGAGCGGCTGTAGTTTGTTCGATAGTTCCTCTTTGTAATAACTTACCTGCAGCAGATTTTTCTATTTGAGAAATCCTGTAATTCACATTAGCTAATTCTTGTTGCTGTTTTCTAGTCAATCCTGCAATCCCTCTACCAATTTCTCTAAAAGGAGCAGCCTTCTCCATTAACTCATCTCTTTGTTTTTTAAGAATCTTAACTGAAGTTTCTGTGTTGAAAGGATTAATTCTATTTTTAAAATAATTTTCTCTACTACTTTTATTAGCTGAAAATTGTTCCGAGTGAATATCTGTTTGAGCCTCACTTACTCTTAAATGTCTTTTGTTACCTCCAAGTTTAGGATTAGGTAAATCATCGTATCTAATAAAACCAATTTCATTATCTATGAAATGAGGATTTCCGCCACCCGTTGCAAATTTTCCTCCGTCAACATTAGGTAATCTTTTGCCATAATAAATTACGTCTTCAGTATAATTTTCTCCACCTCTTAAAGCATACCCTGTTTGATTTTTATAAGTTGGGTAAAAATTATTTTTACCTACTTTATCTCTTCTAAATTTTAAACCGTTTGGAAGATCTACTTTTTTACTATACTGATTATAGTCTCCTGTAGTTCTATTTAACTTAACTAATATATTTGCGAACGCAGCAGGGTCTGATGCTTCTCCTGCTAGATCTCTTAAATCATTTTGTAATATTCTTATAGCGTCTGCATCCATAGGATTCATTTGATTATCTGCTGTTCTAGCTAGCCCTCTTAAATTATTTAAAATAGATTGAGTTGTGCCGGTGTCCTGTAGCCCTTGTTTAATTGCTACATTTTTAAAATTATTAGTAAGTTCTAAAACTTCTTCTGTCGGGTTTCCTCTAACTCCTAACCTTAATGTTTTTAAATCATTGATTGGAGAATTTTTTACCATGTCTAATAAAGTATCTCTGTCTACGGGTAGTTTCTCATCCATTGCGATTTTTAAGAATCCTGATTCAGGTTTACCGTCTTTATTTAATTTTATCATATTAAGTTCATCTAACTCGTCAGCGGTTACTCTACGAGAGACACCGGTCAACGGACCAGAGTTAACTTTAAGTTGTGGGTTGTTTGCTTTTCCTAACCACTTAATCCATTGTTCTGCCGGAGCAGAATCAAATTGTGCTTCTTTAATTCTATCAAAAGTTGCTGAACCCACAATTGGATTAGTGTCACCATAACCTTTTCCTTGTGTGAAAGGAATGTTTTGTACTTCACCAAATTTAGAACGAGAGGACATTGGTACTAAAGCTTTAGAAGGACTTAAAATTAATTCTTGTGATTGGCCGGTGGCCGTTAAACTGTCGCCAGCTGAATCTGATACTGTTTTGTTTGGAGTGTAAGTAACATTACTACTTGGCTTTGGAGACTTAAAAAAGTTTCTAGCACCTGGAATTCTTTTTGCAATTAAAGCGGTACCTAGTGCAGTAGCACCCAGTGCTGCTATTCCGCCAACGGCCGAAGGCCGTTTATCATCTACAACAATAGAAGTATCCTCCTTAGTCAATGGAGTAGAACCTTTTCTTATTTGTTCAAGAAAGGTATTTGTATTTAGAAATTGTTCGGCCACTAAAAGACTCCTTTAAACCCTGTACCTTTAATAGCAATACCTACTCCTTGTACCACTGCTTCGCCACCATGATTAAATTTAGGTGTAACACCTTCCTCTTGAGACATCTCACTTAGAGTTCTACTTTTTGCTTTTTCTTTTCCTTCTTTTTCTGTCTTAGAATGTAGTTGAGTTTCTTTTGAATCTTTATATTTTTTATACTTCTTCATAGCTTTTTCACCAAAGTATGAAACGTCTACTGAATCTTTCATAATAATCTCCTAATAATATTTATAGTCTCTTTCAATTTTCATACCTTCTGGTTCATCCATATAGGTTGATATAAAGTTACCTTGTCGATATCTTAACACAGCTTGTGTGGTACTGTCGACATAGTCGTCATGTTGAGCAAAAGGAAAAGCTGCACATTCCTCTATTACTTCTTCGGCAAAATGAGCTCCATCTGGATAAAACACCATTCCTGATTCAAATACAGGAGAAGCAGCATTAACTCTAGCATGCTTATCTTTACCTTTTGTAGGTATGAAATCAATTACTGGAATACCAGCACGCCTTAATTCTTGTATTAGAGATTGTCCACTAGCCTTAGCTTCCACAATAACTGACTCTGGTTCCCAATATTTATAAGCTTCAAAAGCAACAGCTTTAAGTTCTGGAAAATCCCAACGACCTTTTTCAGCATCAAGTAAAATTAAACAACTATCTTCTGGAGTAGGTTCAAATATTCCCCATGTAGTAATAGCACTGTAGTCGGCAGATTCTTTTTTAGAAAATGCAGTATCATAACTTTGGATAACATGTTTTAAAGCAGGGACTTTTCCTTTCCAGGGGACCCAATAATCTCTTTTAATGATGGCACCTTCTTCAGCAACTGGGTCCTGCATATATTGTGCGTTCCAGTTTCTAGGTGTAATAGATGCTTTAACACCTTCTAATTCTTCTAATGACCAATACTCAGGCCATACAGGATTCCCACTATCTAGGATTGCAGGAAATTCTATAAGTTTCCATTTATCAGCTTTAGGTTCACTTTGTGCTTTGACGAGCCTTCCTGTTAAATCATCTTGAGCCCAACGAGTCATTACTAACAATATGGAACCACCTGGTTGTAAACGCTGTCTGGGTCCTGATGAATACCAATCGTACGCTCTTTCCATAGCAGAGTCAGATAAAGAATCTTGCTCTGTATGTGGATCATCTATAATAAGCAAATCGGCCCCTCGACCTGTGATAGATCCGCCAACACCCGCTGCAAAGTACTCACCGCCATGGTTAGTCTCCCACCTGCCTTTTGCTTTACTGTCTTCTCGAAGTTTAACATCTCCAAAAATTTCTTTATACTCCTGGCTATCAATTAAGTTTCTAACTTTGGAACCAAATCTACCAGCTAGTTCAGCGTTGTGTGAAACTTGCATAATTTTTTTCTTAGGGTACTTCCCTATAAACCAAGCCGGATATAAAAAAGATGCAAATTCAGATTTTGTATGACGGGGTGGCATATTCACAATGAGCCTTCCTTGTTTTCCCCCTGCAATTTTAGTTAACTCATGAGCAATATGTTGATGGTGGCCCCACTTTTTTGGGTCCTTTTCTTTTCTACAAATAAAATCTGGCCAAACTGCTTGAGCAAAATATAAAAAATTATCTTGACATAACTTAATATGTTGAATGTAGGCTTGTTCTACACGATCTCTTAATTGATCATTTGTTAGTGTATCGAGACTCATAAGTAATTGATAGTTTATACATGTGTATTCCTGATTGTAAAGGCAAGCGTCAGGTACCATAATACGCCAAATAAGAGGGGTGGGGGTAAGCCTGTACAGGTAAGAGTTTTTGTGGGGGTTTGGTACCTCTATTGAGGTGGGGAATGGTGGCGACCTAGTCGCCACCATGAGAGAGTTGTTAGTCGTTTCTAGGTGGTTGGTTGCCCATAAGTAAGTTCATTACATCACCCATTTTAGAGAATATTCTCTCTCTAAAATCATCAACTAATGGGTTGCCATTGTTAAGCAATATAAATTCCTCAACTGCACTTTCCATGAACTTATAAAGTATTTCATAGTTAAGCGACTTGAACTTGTCATCACTCATCAACGATTGGATTTTACTATTATCAATGTCGTTGCCTAAATGTTTATCAAGCATAGTTGAAAACAATTTAGATGGTAAGTTATTATTGTCATTGTTATTTGGCATTAGTATTTCCTTTCTTTATTTTTTCTAATGTATCATTGAAAGGCTTGAACTCAAGCGTTTCTATTTGTTTATAAAAGCCATTAACCAACAACTGCAATTTATAATCGCCACTGTTTTTAACGTGTTCAATAAATGACTTACTATCAAATCTTCTTTGAGTTCGTTCAATCTTTTGAATGTAAGAACTGTTATCAATGATGTAGACGTTTTGTTTAAGTCTATCAAAGATACCTTTCACAACTTCTTTAGTATCTGCTTTTAAAGTTTGATACTTGTTAAGTAAGTAAGCTTGATTGATGTATGCTTTAAGCACTCTAACATCTGCCTTGCTCACTGCGTTAGCTTTTGTTTTTTTTGCGTTTTGCATTTTTATTTCCTTATTGTTTTATTAATTTATAAGATAATAATTTATCTTATCTGGATAAGATAAAGATTTTTACAAAGATTGATACAAAAAAATAAACTTTATTTTAATTTAATTTAGATGTGCTTGTGAATAACCCTCACTGATTTTTAGTGAGGGTTTTTATATTTAAGAAGTTTTAGTGCTGGGCACTGGTGCTGGGCACTGGTGCTGGGGGTTAGTCTAATACAACAAACGAGGCTACAACGAGGATTACAACGAGGATCAGCATTGTTCCTCCTGCTTTTTGTTGGGTTCTTTTAGATGTCCTATCTCATGCAAGTAGTCATACGAGGTATTCATAGTGCTTGTGAAATGTCTAGTCCTATGTTCTGATGGTGTGTCCTCATCTGCGTGCATACACATCTCTGCGAGCAATCGCTTCAGCTTGTGATTTTGTTTCTTTATGTTCTCATGTTCAATCGCCTTGTTGCTTGATTGTACTTCTTCTATTAGTCTATCTGTTTGGTCTGTCATGTTATCTCCTTTTCCTTTTGTGTATCACACTCCTCTTGGTCTAGCAATAAAAAATTTAGAATAATGTGCGAAAGCAAAATCGCCAGGTGCCAGTCCCTAAAGGAAGAAGTAGTTTACTAACCGAACGCATAGCAAACGAGGAACGAGGTATAGAGATGTGTGAACCCAACAGGAGCTACTCAAAAGATTCACACACCGAACGTGTTAAGCCGTTCCCTAATTTCTGGCACGCCAGCGCCAGCCGTTAAGGAATAGCCGTTGGCTATGCGTAAAGCATAGCCAACGAGAAACGAGGATTTACCACCAACAAGTATAATAAACGCACTCGCCTTTTTCTACTACTTTTCTAGCCTTCTCGACAAAGCCTAAATCGTAAGCCTTCTGCTCTTTCTTTTCCTCGTCATCATAGTCATAACTATCTTCGCCGAAAAAGAACCCACATGTTTCAGGCAAGAGTTCGCCCTCTATAGCTTGCTCGAGTTCGTCAATCATACCTTCGTTGAGCCAAAGTCTTTCACAATTAAACTCTTTGTCCCCATAAGGATTTTGTTCAACAAACTTATTTTGAAACCAACCATGTAATCGGTTGTGCTTTCTCCAATAAGCCAACTCCTCTCTGTTGTCGTCTTTTATTTCTTTTTTATCTTCAACAACATTCTTGGTCTTGTAGGCATACATGTCTAAACCCATGTTCATCTCCTTTGTTAGTTAATATCCTTATGCTTATCATAGATGGGATACATGTCAAACATTATTTTCACCATATTTTCCACCAATATCTCACCTGCTCTGACGCCCCAGCTCCCCAGTCCCCAGCTCCTGTAGTACCCATCACCAGCAGTGCCACGGAGATCCAAACGAGGAACGAGGTCGCCTCTGGATAAAGTATTGAAAAGAACACGAGGAATGCAATTAGGAACAAGCTTCTACCTCTTTATCGAAAGCAGCCAGCTTCTCTTCCCGTGCTGAATCATCTAATTCCTGAGCCAGTACTTCAACGGCAAACCAAACGAGGTCGTTCTTCAGTATCGTCAACGAGGAAGGGTCTTTGCAAATGTTGTAGAGCTGCAGGCCATTCTTGATCCCAGCTGCATCCGCGGTGTCTGTTAGGACCTGCCAAATCTCATCCTCATGATCATCATAAAACGAGGACGTCTCGTTGTAATAGATCAGGCCCCCGATGCCACCGGCGCAGCCGTGTTTCGCAATGTCTGAGATTAGAAAACTTTCTTCCTTCTCTCCTTCAGTTAACCATTCTTTAATTGTGCTAGTCATCTTTCACCTCCGACTCTTTCCATGTGTTACCGTTGGCGATGCATGGTGTGCCCTTGGCACCTGTCAGTGCGTATACTTTGTCTTCTTTAGGTTTGTCCTCTTCTACTTTAATATATTCTGTTCCGTAGTATTCGTTCATCTGTTGTATTAGTTTTTTACTTATAGTCATATTTTCCTTTCAAAAGTAAATCACACCTGTCGCTAATAGTAAGCCGACATACGCTGTGATAAATATTAATATATGTGTCATCCCATTATAGATAAGATGTCTTGGTCTAGATGTCAAGCTTTTATTTTTTTTATTTTGAGCTGGATAAAACAGGATCCTGAGCTGCTGGTTCCAGATGGTAATGGATCGGTGAGGAGTGGTGCCTCACAAACGAGGAACGAGGAATTGGTAATCCTCACAGGACACAGGTTCTTCTGTGGACGCCAGTGCCCAGCTCAGGATGCCCAGCTGCAGGGGGCTCAGGAGATATAACTCAAACGAGGATTAGAAACGAGGAATGGAAAACGAGGATTTAAACCCCTGTGCCAGCAGATGAAGACTGGCCAGGAGCGAAAGGAAATATGTATGCGAACACACAAATTTCTTTAGTATTAAACGAGGATCCGACTTATGTCAAGAGTTATTTACCAGCAGGTTCCTCAGGAGCTGCCAGCTCTCACCAGGCACCGGGTCGGTGAGAGTTAATAATAAAACGAGGGAACGAGAAAACGAGGATGCGGACGAGGGATCCACCTCACCGGCCACTCTGTAAAGTTTCAAAGCTCTGTGCGAGAGGGCCTGATGCAGCACGAAAACGACACCTCCATGTCTTTGGTATTCATAACACCATGCCATTTGGAACTTAGACAGGATAGGAAACTTGTCCTCTGTAGACTTCATTTCTATCCAAAAAGAATGACCATTACCACACCCATGAATGTCAGGTATACCTTGAATAGTATCGCTTTCTATCCTTGTAAAATGTATCTTTTTTATATGTTTTTTTATTCGTTGAAACAACAACGACTCACGTTTTTTTAATGCCATTTATTCAAGACAAGGTACACCCCATAAAGACTCCTTCATAGACTAAATATTCTCTTAAAACTTTACACATTTCAAACAAATCCTTACCCCATTGTTCTACTGGTATACCCACTAACATCTCCTTTGTTACAGGTATTATATGATACAAATCGTTTAAATATATAATTATACTCATTAATGAAGTTGTTTTATAGATTGAATAACACTTGTAGGAATTAAAGTTGTATTACCAATATCTTCGAAAGTATCCTTGTCCTTAGTCTTAATGTAGTCAGTGAAAATTCTAGTCACACCTTTTTGTTGAGACACAAGATAACCTTTAGAAACACATGTAGGCAACTTTTCAAGTTTTAATAATTTAGTGTTGGACCAGCCGGCATCCCCTTCAATATCAAGCCAAGCTATTTCTACAAAAGGATAATCTTCAATCTTGTTGCCAAGTTTTTTAAGATTTAATGGAAAAGTTTTTTTATATATTTTGTTACTTATTTTCTTCTTCTTCATTTGTAGTTACCTCCACGTTACCTATTTTAGACTTCATTGTTTTCAAATGAGAGTTATGAACTTCGTTAAACACAGTAAAGAAATCATTACTCGCTAGTAATTTCTTCTGGCGTAACGTCAATGATGTTTTTGGCTTCTCCAATTTTGGCTTCAAGTTCGGATAACCTTTTCTCAAGTTGTTCACGGTTCATTCCCTCTAATGTATTGTTAGTAATTTCTTTCTTATCAATATACATTCCAGCCAATTGCCCAGATCTATATTCAGCATTAATTGCTGCCGCAAATTGGTTTTTCTTTTCTGCACCATCGCCATACTTTTCTAATCGCTTAAACGATCTTAATGGGTTGGCATATTTATTTCTTTCAATAGCTATTTTCTTTTCCATGTATCTAACGACATGAGGGTTTAAATTAGGATTAGTTATCTTAGATGCAATAGTGCTTGGATCTTTAGCAACATAGCCTGCTTGTCTCGCAGCTTCAGTTTTAGATATGTTACCAAAATTAGCCACATAAATGTCCACAAACTTTCTTTGTTTTGCAGTCAAATCATGCATTGTTTTCAAAACGTTTTTCTTAGCAGCCATTATTCAATCCTCAATAAGATATTTTTAACTCAATTAAGACAATACAAACATTTAGCACCTTTGTCCACAAGGACACTTCTGTGTCACAGATGTCAGAGAATGTCAGAGAAAAAAAGGTGTTGTGACACGCTATTAGTGTTGTATATCAATGTAAATAGACTAAAAAGAGGGTTGTGTCACAGATGTCAGACTTTTTCTAGGGGTACTAAGGGGGTAAAGGGTATAAATATCTTATATAGAAGTGTTAAATGCATAAAATGGCGTAAAATTGCCGTTTGTCCGGTGGCCGGTGTCAATATACATTAGAACGATTCTAATTAGAATATTTTCTTTTAAACTTTCTGTATGTAAATTTATAGAACTGTCTTTCCGCACTACCCAAAGGGGCACTCAAATATAGCTTTCCGAAGCGCTTCAATGTTTCTAAAATGCTGCTTGCGTTGTTCTTTAGTTGTAGCTTTTCTAAGTTTTTCATATTCTTTCGTATACTTTATATTCAAATGTTGTCTCTGTGTAAACTTAATTCTACCATCTTCTAACGCATTTAAATATCGGAGTCTTACATATTTAGGCTCAAGCTCGGCTTGGTTGCATACAAATTTAAAGTCATCAGAATTATTACAAAACCAGTCATGGGCTTCGCCTTTTAACACACTCTCGGTCCTGTTCTGGTTAGTGATTAGGACGTCTTCTAGAGCCATAGAGATGACTCCTCTCCAAATTCTAATCTCTGGGTCCAATGACTTCTCCACCAATTTTTCTGCGATTTTTAGACCCATAATTTTTAGGATCTCTATAGATATGTTCATGTATTAGCTCCATAAACATACCTTTGTCAAATATTGTGATTAATGTCAAGGGGTGGTTTTAGTCTCCCTACACCACCCCAGTGTCTCAAGACAGTTTAGGTTTTAACCTAATAACGTTTCCTTGTAAAGATTTGACTACTTTTTTACGATATTTTTTTTTAACATTTATACATAAATTCACAAATTCAAAACCATCATCAGACAACTCAAACGTGTGACCTACGAACAGCATAGACATAACAGATGTAACTTTAGCATATTCTCTAGGATTTAACTTATCACTCAACAATTCAAGAGCAGATATTAAATTTGCCTGATCTATTTTACCTTTTTTTGGCATCAACTTCTCCTTGATTATTACAAGGTTTACAATCAGTAATCAATTCAACATTACCTTCTTCAAACAGATGCTTTTGATATCCGTTCCCCTTGCAGTCTTCGCATATCTTTAACTTTTTTTGCTCTTTCTCTGACATATCTACTCCTTACATAGGTTAATAATTTTTTTGCCATTTCGTATTGCCCAAATCTACTATAAGTGGGTTTCCAACTAGACCTAATTTTTGCTCTTTCAAAACAAAATTTATTTCTTTCTTCAGATGCTTTTTGTCTTTTCTCTAATCCTAAATATATTTTTCCAATTGGATTATATAAATCCCATAGTTCAACGGCAACTGAGCTAACATCTAACCATCTACAAAATCTTTTAAGATTATTTATTTTTAAAAACTTTTTTTTCATAGTCCTGTAGCTAAATATCTCCTTCGTCTTAATACATTTTTATATTTTATATAATTAGTTCTTTGTTTTAAAACTTGTTCATTTAAATACCTGTGCCAACTAAATTGTTCTTTAAAAAAACCTTCATAAACTTGTATAAAACCTTTTATCTCTTTGCAAGTTAAATCATACGGAGCCGATTGTGAGTTATAGTTTAGTTCTGGGTTAAATTTTTTAATGTAACGTTTTTCATAATGTTGTCTAATTCTTTTGTCCTCATTTAAAACTGTCATAATTCTAAATCCAGAAAACACAGGGCCAATTCCTTTTTGCTGATAACCCATCTTAAATTTTCTAGCTTTTTTATAATGTTTAAAATAATGATCACAAATTCTAATTATTGGATAATTACTTTCTCCAATATAAATTAATTTATTCTCATCATTAAACAAAAAGTATATACCAGGTTTACTTAGTTCAACTAAATCTACCTGGCTTACACCTCCAAATGGAATGATTTTATTTTTGTTTATGTCCATTCTTTTTCATCTTGCCAATTAATTTAGCCATATACTTTTCTTCTGAGATACCTTTTTTATCTGCTTGAAAAGATATGTAATCATTAACCAACTTAGAAATCATTCTAGCTGGGTTCCTTTCTTTTTCATTACACAAAGCAGTTAAATTTTTGTGCGTTTTTATTGTAACTGCGACCGACTTCCACTTATTTATGTCCATTTTGTTCTTCCTTAAATTGTTTTGGGGTTGTTGCTTTAGTTTTATATATTTCGTGCACTAAATAAAAATAAGGATTGTTGTCGTTAGAGCTCCAACCTTTTTTTTTAGATAATTTGTTAATTGCTTTTATCTTTCTTGTTTTCCAATCCATTACCATAAATAAACTCCTAAAGTTAAGATAAGAATTATTTGAACTCCACATAAAACACTAATAACTATTTTTCTGTGATGTTTACGATGTATTGGTCTGCCAAATATTATCATAATTGTACTCCTAAAAAAAATGCAACTATTGCAGCTACACATGCTAAAAAGAATTTAGGAAAAAATAATATAAATACCAATCCTATTGCTAAATTAAATCCCATTATTGATACTCCCTTAATTTAGTGTGTTCTTCTAAAGCATCTTCACGTGATGCTAATTCATCTATAATTAAAAATTCAGACGCACTCCAATTAATAGGGTATGTAAAATTATTATCTGAACCCATTTTAATTTTCATTAATCTATCTCTTGATGCCATCCATTCATCATCACCAGGATTTAACGCATCCCCCCTAATATTTTTTTGATGTATTTTAGATAACACATTATCTACTTCTTTTATAAAAGTTATAAAAGCTTGGCTTGCTATTTTCATTTTATTTTCCTTTTTAGTTGTTAATTGTTTTATCAATTTATGATAGTCGTTTATGTCTTTTTTTGTCATCATTGTCTTATCTATATAATGTAATGATAAGATAAGTCAACAATTAATGTTTAATAACAACAATTTAGTGCCTCTCTTGACATTCGCCAAATACTTGATTTTTTAGCTAAAATCAGCTAAGATACTCTTATGAAACTTTATCGTATCCAAGCAAACTATAAAAATGCTTTTTTGGATCACACGGTGGAAGCCGCAGACGATAAAGCTGCTTTAGAATCTTTTAGTGCGAGTTATGATTCAGGGCAGTTAACCGAAAAAGAGGGTCCAGGATTTCATAATCCAGATCTTTTTTTTCTAACCTTTGAGGAGGTCAAAAGAGATGTTACAAAAGTTAATCTCGGAAAAACTTCAGTTGGAATCCAAGTGGGCAACCCAAGCGTTAGCACAGGGTAGAGTGACTACTGACATGAAGTGGATCGACATAAAAATTAAAAACCTAAGAACTGCAATCAACGATCAAAGTGTTGAAGATGCAAAAAAAGGTTTATTAGATATAGCTAGTTAACAAAACACTAGCATTTTAAAAGTTTTCGTTATATTCTCTAGGCCATCTATGTCTCAAAAAAAAATCAAAGGTGTAAAACTTAATTTTACAATAAAAGAAATTAGACAATTAGAAGTTATTATTTCTAACGTTATTTTTATTAAAGGAGGTTTTAAAAAAATCTCTAAATTTGAAAAGGACTTTTGGCATACTCTAAAAGATATTTGTAATGATGCAGATGGTATTGTTGAATTAGATTCTTTAAAAAAGAAACTACATTAATATTTTATAGGACCACCCATTGGAACATCTGAAAGTTTAAACCAACTAATTTTTCCATTAACATGTTGTTTTACTTTTTCTAAACATACATCACAAACAAAAACATCTTTTCTTCTTGTTGGAATAAATACAGCGGGTTCTAAGCATTCAGGGCATTTACCTACAGCCATATCTCTTACAGCCATTAAGTTGCTTCTCCCCAGTTGTCTCCAATTGCAATATCGACTTTACTTGGAACTTTCATTGGTACATCATCTAAACAATGCTCCATTTGATTTTTAATATTATCTTCATCTTCTTTTCCATTTATATTAAAACATAGTTCATCATGTATTTGTAGAAGTGGCCGGTGGCCGTTGTTATAGCAATCTAACATCGCTTGTTTAGTCTGATCTGCTGCTGATCCTTGTATTAGTCTATTTAGAGCCTTGTATGTCATTGCTCTTTTAATAGATCCTCTTTCATATTTAGATTCAGCTTCTTCTCTAGTCATGGACTTGTGTATTCCAAACGTTTTAGGTTCCCACCTATCAAATCTACAGTGTCTGCCTTTAATAGTTACCACACTACCTTTCTTATCTGCTGTAGTCATACAACGATTAGATAACATTTTAACAAAAGGTACTTTTAAATTATAAGCTTCTAAAATAGCTTTAGCAGCATCAAGCTCTATTCCTAATTGCTGTGCAAGTTTAGCTTTTCCCATACCATAAAACATACCTAAATTAATCGTTTTTGCTTGAGATCTGGGTATATCAGCCATTTCTGCTACAACTTGGTGAAAGTCTGCATTGTCGTCCTCATAGGCCTTTATTAGGTCATAGGAGCCCTCAAAACCGCTATCAACGCTTGCTGCGTAGTGAACTACCAATCTAGGCTCTTGTTGGCTGTAATCAAAGCTACCCCATTTTTTACCCTCATCAGGTAAAAATAAAGCTCTGATTTGTTTACCAAATTCCTTGTTTCTAGCAGGTATCTGTTGAAGATTAGGATTACTCATTGAAAGTCTTCCTGTAGCAGTTCCACCACTGTCTGATTTTAATTGGTTTATTTCTGCATGTATTCTTCCATTGTGTTCGTATCTTAAAATAGAGTCAATAAAAGTAGAGTGAAACTTATTCATCTCTCTAGTCTCTCTTACTAATTTAGCTATTGGGTGAGGACAGTTATGTAACCAGTTAGTAGTAAAAGAAGGAGCTTTAGTCTTTGCAGTTCTTTCATAAGGAACCTTTAGAATATCAAAAGCTTTAGCTACACTTGCTGCAGCCCATATCTCTACATCTTGTCCTGTTAATTTTTTAATTTCTAATAATCTTTTATTCTCTTCTTTGACAAAAGATTTTTTTAAACCATCTGCTTTACTTAAATCTACTCTAATACCATGCTCTCGCATTTCTATTAAAATAGGTTGTAGGCTAGTTTCAAGATCAAAAATATTAGATAAATTTTGTTGTTGTATTTCTATTTTAAATCTATTCCAAAGTTTTAAAGTTAGTTCAGCATCTTGCTCTGCATAAGGACCCACATAACCTGCAGGTAATCTCCACATATCTGCTTTAGGATCTATACCCCATTCTTCTGCTTTCTCTCTTAACTGTGCTTCTGATTTAACTTCACCTAAATAATCAAAAGACAAAGCATTTAATGAATAACTAAATCTGTCTTCATTAATTAATGCACCTGCAATCATAGTATCTATAATTTTACCTTTTGGTTTTATACCAAGGGATCTAGTCCAACCAATATCATAAGAAGCATTGTGACAAACCTTATCTACATTGTTTTCCATTAGTTCTTTATACCAACGAAGTGTAATATTTTTATCCATGTTACCACCAGCTTCATGACCTATTGGAAAGTAACCTTTATAACCATCTGCAGCTACAGCTATCCCTACTACTTCACCATCTTTGGTTGCCCATCCTGGTCCTTTAGTTTTAATATTTGGATCTCTGGTTTCTAAGTCAACTGCAATAATAGATCTGTCAGATAGATCTGGGTAACTCTCCGGAGCTTTCCAATCTGATTCTGTTTGATTAAATACAAGTTCTGTTGTCATTTTTTAACCTTTGTGTCTTTTAGTTTTAATTTTTCTAATTCACAATAATGAATTATTTTATCTAGATCTTGAATTGCAGTTCCTTTAAACAAGTACCTACAAACATATTTCACAACACAACCTTGAAAAAAAGAAAGATTATTTTTAGAAATAAACTCATAAGGTTGAATAGGAAATTTTTTATAATGGGATCCACCAATTTGTCTATCTTGTGGAAAACTATCTTTAAACATATCTTTATCACTCATTTATAACCGTCCTTCTGAAATAAGATGCAATACGCCCCAAAGGAAAAAAATATGGATGATTAGTAGAGAGGATATGAAGGGATTTCTTACTCCTCGTAACACCAGTATACCAAACACGCGCCTCGGCCATTTTGTCCTTCCCATTCTTAGATGCGAAATTAGATGGCCAATTAGTTTTTTCATATAGTACTACGTTATCTGCTTCTCCTCCTTTTACGGAGTGTATTGTGTCTATGATTATTTTTGCTTTATCATTAAACTGTGTCTTATTTTTTATCATAGTTTCAAAATAATCCAAGTCTCTTGTTGTAAATTTTCTATTTAATACTTCCCACCAATTTGTGCCGGTGGCCTGTAGCCCACAATTACTTTTTAAAAATTCTATATCAAGGGGTTGGTTTGGGTGAATATCACTCCATGCCTTGTTATCAATCTTTCTCCATCCTTTTTTAATCTCGTTTATGAACTCATATAGAACTCCCACCTGTTCTTTTGTAATGGAATCACCATTAATTAAAGAAAACCAGTATTCAATAGCATTCCATTTATTCATATTAAAAGACTTATTACCTCTCATATCCTGAAAATACAAACCTTTTTGCCTAGCATGTTCCTTTAATTCCTCTACATTGTCTCCTACTCTGCCTAAAACAAACCAAGATCCTCCTATACTTTCAAAAGGTATTTCATTAAATCTATTATAAGTCTCAATATAGCCTTCACCTTTTTTAACAGGAGTAAAATCTTTTTCTTGTCTTTCAGTTATAAATTTAAGTATTTCCTTAGAAAAATTAAGAATCACTTCGTTTAATCTATAAGACTTATTTAATATAAATATCTTCCCTGGAAAGTCTAAAAAACATCTAACCTTAGCACCATTCCATTCATAAATGGCTTGATCATCATCTCCAGCTAGATAAACTCTCTTTGATGTAGCTGCAACTTTATTTACAAACTCCCATTGTAATGGAGTTAAGTCTTGAGCTTCATCAACTATAAATACTTTGTATTCAGGTGGATCTATTTCTTTCACATATTTTTCTACCATGTCTGTGAAATCCATTTTATTATCTTTTTTAAATTTAATATAATTTCTAACAATATCTGTAAATTGATTTAGTCTTACTTTTTTAATAGGTTCCGCTTTATATACTTCTATTGGATCTGCTAACATGTTTCTGGATTTATCATAGACTCTTAATGACCAGTTATTAAATACTTTACTGTTTGCATCATCTTCAGAAAAATTAGCTGATATAGTTCCCCAATCTGTATGAAACTTTAACATATCTACTCTAGGATCTAATACAGGAGTAGAAAACTGTTTCTTACAAAAAGAATGAATAGTTCTAAAATTACCAAAGTCTTCTTCTTTGTATTGTGTAAACTTAGCAAGGACTCTTGTTACTGCTTCGTTAATTGCTTTGTTAGTAAAAGATACATATACCATTTCATGAGGTAGGATTCCTAACCTTAAATGTTTTTCAATTAATTTTATTAGCCTAGTGGTTTTTCCAGTGCCTGGAGGACCAAATATCTTAAAAGTTTTATTGGCTATCTGGGTCAAATGGAGCTGCCTGTTGTGTGAATTTAACATTTCTTTCTTTTATGTTTTCTTGTTTAGGCTTAGGTATTTTCCATAGTCTCCCTTTGTAGTCACTGTGAGATCTTATGTACTCTGCACCATTATCAATAAGAAGTTCTTTTACTTCAGAAGGTTTCATATTATTTCCATCCTTCTTTAAAAACTTTTTAAATACTTCTGCTCTAAAAAATAGATGTCCATCATCTTCAAAAATATAATCAGTTTGTGTTTGTGTTATATGATCTGCAAGTTGGCTATCATCAATAAAGTTTCTAAACAGATACTCAAACTCATCTTTGTCATCATCTGTAAAGTCATATCCTTCTACTTCAGTTTGCATAGATTTAAGGAAAGTTAACCACATATTAAATCCTTCCTTCTCCATTGTTTTCCACACAATATCTGCATCAAACAATTCTGTTTTTAATAACTGTTGCTGACATAATTGTTGACCTGTTAATCTAATAGGTTTTTTATCTATTGTTAAAATATATTTAGGTGGCTTAGTGCTTATCTTTTGAAAACTATCTATTGAAAAACTATAGTTATGTTTACCTATACCTAACTTTCTTTTTACACATGCAGCTTGATCACAAAACTTTTTAGCAATAGGAGTATTGCATCTATAGTTATAAGTCTTTTCACTACTTAAACTTTTAATTACAGTTGCTTTTAATTCTTTAGCAGGTATCGCATTGTCTTTCCAATTCTTGTTTACTTCACTTAACCCATCTTCCCATGCACCGTCTTTACCATGTTTTTTTAACATAAGAACTCCTACATTAAACAAAGCATCGTTTCTGCCTTCTCCAGGTTCTACTGTATTTTTAATAAAACTTTGAACACATGGTGGATAATCATTAAACTGTTGGTCTTCATCATGTAATTCTTCTATTTTAATTTTATAAAAGTCTTCTGGTTTAACTAAATAAGGGGTTACTGCTTTCTCCAAATCTTCTATTGCAATTGATTGGCCTTTATCATCTATTGCATGTCTAGTTGTAAATTTAGCATTTTGATAAGGCAAGTTTAACCAGTTACCAATTGTACCTAACTCAACATTTATAGTTCTTTGTTTTGGAAATATTTCACAATCAGCTAAACCTAAACGACTTGCAAGTTGTGTTAACTTATCAATCATATCAGTTGCAGGAATTACTCCATCAATATGTAAAAATATATGTAATCCACCAGATTTAGATCTGTATGGAAACAAAGGTAATTTTAAATCTCTAATTTTTTTAATTGCAATAAGTGGATTAAATCCGTCATACTCATCTACATCTATACAACCCCACTTACATTGGTTGTCTTTCATAATAGGAACAATTCCTAAACTTAATTGTCCATTTAAATGTTGTCTAAATAATTCTATGGTTACGTCACCTTTTTTAGTTAAGGCACGACCTTCAGCTTTACCATCTTCCCTATGAGCTCCGTTGAGCTCATAGGTTCCGTAGGCAGATGTTAAGCCCCCAAAAAGTTTACTAAAAAAATTTAGTGAACTCATTAAAAGGGAGCTTTCGTACCTGTTTGTTCTTGCTGATCCTCGGACAGATTGACCTTGGCATTACCTTTTTTACAAGATTCATAGAAAGCCATAGCACTATCCATTAAACCTTGATTAGGTATATCTTTGACATGATCTACTTCCCAACCATACCAAGAACCTAAACTGTTCTTTTCTACCACAGTTCTCAATTTATATATTTGAGACCATGTGGGCGGTTGAAACATACCACTTTTACCCTTTCTTCTTTGGGATAGCATCATAGAATTCCACTTCTTGGATTTCTTTGCTTGCGTGGCTTTCATGACAATAACTGCAGTTTCAGCAGGTTGATCATTGTCTCCTACTAACATAACATAGTGGTAATGAGTCGGTTCAATATAATTGCCATTAGCAAGTCTATCTTTACGATCATCGCCTCTTGATGTTTTAGTCATTATATCCGAATCAGCAGGATATGAGTTAACAGGTGCAACAGAATTCTGTGTACCTCTGTCTGCCCATTCCACATATTCGAATTTAAAGAAACAAGGAACAACTTCAAATCCTTCAGACCCATTATAGAGTTTGTTTAGAACTGAGTTAATTACTTGTCCAGGTCTTGCCTCACTAATAAATTTAGCCTCACCTTGTGTTACGTATGGTGAGTTATTAGTAAGTATTTTTAAGAACGGAAGTGATACATCTTTTGATGTAATGTTTTCCGATCCTGCACCAGCAAACTGTTCCATGTTTACAGCCATAGGTGCATCAGCAGTAGTTTTGACAGCTACTTCTGTGTTTTCTTGTGTCTTCATTTGTTACCTCTTAGGTTTTATTTGTTAGTTTTTATTTTAGTTCGGTTGGCAATATACAATCCAAACGTTTCCGATGGAAGTGTTTTATTCTTCTCAATTTGCTCTTTTACAAATCCTCGAAGAGTTTGCCAATGAACGTCTTGTTTTTGGTCTACGACAAGACCTTTAGCTTCTAACTCAGATTTTAAATTTACTGCGTTAGAATCTTCCCCCTTACCAAACGATACTGATACATTATTTTTTATCAGATCCCCATGGTCGTTCTCACGCAACCATTGAAAAGCTTCCGCTTTTCTATCTTCAGAGATTTTCGCATAGTAGTAAGGTGAAACTTCAACAGATGTACCGTTATCTAATTTAATAGAAGACACTCCTGCTTGTTGCATAAGTGTTGGTATCACCTCTTCCGATAAACGTCTAGCTTCTTCTTCAGCCTCTTTAAGAGACTTCTCAAGAGTTTCAACTTTTTGATTCTGGGAAGTAAGCTTGTTACAAGCTTCAGATATTTCTTTGACTTCATCAGTTTTTATATTTATCGTTGTTAGTTGTTCTAGGTTCATAAATATGACCTCCTTTATTATGTTGACTATATAAACATTACAGATTATAAGTCAAGCATTATGTTGAACTTGTTTAACTTTAAAACACAACCATATGAACACCAAAAAACGTGCCTTGAAAAATCCTGGGATAAGGACACTTATGCGTTTTTCATGGAAATGGGTACAGGAAAAACTAAAGTCGCAATTGATAATATAGGACTTTTAAGAATCAACAGAAACATTACTGGAGTTTTAATACTAGCACCTAAATCAGTTTACACTGTATGGGCGTTTGATGAGATTAAAAAACACATGTCTCCTGACATAGAATACGAAATATATTCTTGGAACATTACTAAACCAAAAGAATTAGCAAAATCATATGATACTCATGGAAAATTAAAAATCTTTTGTATGAATATTGAAGCTTTATCTACCTCAAGAGGTCTTAAAGGTGCTACAGAATTTTTATATAATCACAAAAACAATTTATCTATTGTAGATGAATCGACTACTATAAAAAACCATAAAGCAATTAGAACTAAAAACGTTCTTAAATTAGGAGACTATTCTAAATACAGAAGAATATTAACTGGTTCTCCTGTAACTAAATCACCATTAGATCTTTACACACAATGTAATTTTTTAGATCAAAAACATTTAGGGTTTTCTTCTTACTACACATTTAGAAATAGATATTGTATTACACATAGGCTTGATCTAGGCAATGGTAAGTACACAGAAATACCTGTTAAATATGTTCACATAAAAGAATTAGAAGAGAAACTATCTCAATTTTCTTACAGAGTAACTAAAGATGAATGTCTTGATCTTCCTCCTAAACAATATGCTAAACGATATATTGAAATGAATGATGACCAAAAGAAATTTTATGAACAGTTAAGAATAGCTGCTATTGCAATTATAGAAGATGAAACGGTTTCGTATAACAATAAGTTAACTGAAATAATTAGACTTCACCAAGTATGCAATGGTTTTGTTAAAACAAATGATGGTGATTTAAAAGAATTTAAAAATCCTAAACTACATGCTTTATCGGATATAATAGAAGAATCTGAAGGAAAGATTATTATTTGGGCAAACTATATTTACAACATTGAATCTATTATAAAATTTTTAAAAGAAAAATATGGAGTTAAATCTGTTGTAGCTAACTACGGTGCAATTGATTCAGTTACCAGAACTAAAGCCATGAGAAGATTTCAAGAAGATGATGAGTGTAGATTTTTTGTAGGCAATCCTACTACAGGAGGTTTTGGTTTAACTTTAACAGCAGCCACTAATGTTATTTATTTCTCTAATAGTTTTAACTATGAAGTTAGAAGACAATCAGAAGACAGAGCACATAGAAGCGGACAAACTAAAACTGTTTTATACACAGACCTTATTTGTAAAGATACTTTAGATGAAAGAATTTTAGTTTCATTAAAAAACAAAAATAAATTAGCGACTGAAACTTTAGGTGATGACTTTAAAGATTGGTTAAAATAATTATTTTATAGTTTCTAAATATTTGTCAAATCGTTCCCACCATTTTTCCTGGTAGTCTTTTAACTCTTGACCTTCTAAAGTAAATTCTTGATAGTTAAAATCTCTTGAACACATACATATCTTAACTTGATCTATCTTTCCGTACATGCTTTCATGGGCTAAACTATAGGCTCCTAACTGAACAAAATAATCTTGAACAGCACTCCACTCTCTTCTTTTTGGTTTATTAGTTTGTTTCCAATCAAAGATAGTTACTTTATCATCTATAACTCCAATACAATCTGTTGCTCCTGCAAATTTTTCTGGGTAAGCTAAACTAATTTCGTTTCCCCAAACTTGAGTTAGTCCTCCAATATTTTTAAGAATAGTGTGAGCCATTTTTCTAGCTCTGTTTCCTTTTTCAGAAATATTTAAATAACCTTCTCCTTCTAAATATTTTTCAATAACTAAGTGCATTTCAGTTCCCATAGCAGAAGCTTCATTTTTTATTCTTTCCGCTCCGTCTTCTCCGACACGCTGTCGCCATTTTTCCAAAGCTTCAATAGATTCTTTATCTTTTGTTGCTCCAAGTATAGTAGTTACAGATGGTAATTTAGTTCCATCTACAGAATACATACGTTTACCTGTTTTAGGATCTTTAGCTCTCGAATATTTTTTGTAAGGAAATTTTTTTATTAATTCTAGTTCAGTTAATGTAAATGAATTGTCTTCTATGTTTTCTATAAATATCATTCGATATTACTACTACATATGGTTAGAAAGTACAGCTAAAAGTATAGCTCCTAAACCCCCTATAATAAACTTCTCTAGTCTATTAATACGAGTTTCTATTTTTTCAATTTTTTCGAATGTTTGTTTTTGCATTAATCTGCAGATCTTTTCATGGTATTCAATTTTATCTAATGCAGATCTTTTAGGCATTTAATACATCCTCTACTTGTTCATATATATCGTCTATAAATTCTTTTCCAACAAAACCACCTTTGTTAAGTTGCATAGGTTGTTGTGTGTTATTAGCTACTGCTTGACCTAAGTTATCTCTAGGAAATAAAGAAGCAAAAGTCTGGGCATTGTTTTGTCCGGTGGCCTGTGGCATTTGACCAGTATTCATTGCTTGTTGTGGTTGTGTATTTTGTGGGGGAACCATTGCTTGAGGTTCAGTTGCCTGTAACATAGGATTTGAGTTAGCTATCTGATCAAAGTTATCCTCACTCTTAGCCATTAAATTAGCTCCTTGCAGGAATTCTTCTCCAGCCATTGCTGAACTTTGAGTTAAGTTTTTAGCTGTTTCAAACTCAGGATAAATCCTGTCTCTAGTAAACTTAGGCATTGTACCAAAATCAAATTTATTAGATAAAGGAATGTTAGGATCTAGGCTTTGTATTTTCTGTCTAATCTCTTGAAAATCTATTTTGTTAGGATCTACTCTAAAATCATCACCTTCTGCTTCCATTAAACTATTTATAAATCTTGCAAACGTTCTAGATGCTCTAGGAACTAACTGTGGAGATAATTTATATACATTAGGATCATCAGACATAAATCTCATGTATTTATTCATTTCCATAAAGTTTTCTGCAACTTTAGGGTTAGTTAAAAGAGTACCAAAAATTCTAGCTCCTAAAATTAATTTAAACGTACTACCAAAACCAAAAGCAGCTGAAGTTGCTCCAGCTAATATTCCACCAGAAGAACCTGCTCTTAATGTTATTGATCTTTGTACGAATTTAGAAGGGTCCGTAAAATCAACTGAATCTAAAGATCGTTTAATAGCAACAATGTCTTTTACTCTTTGCAATGCTTTTTCTCCCGCAACTCCTCCTCCAAATATTTCTCTAATTTTATCTTGTCCTTGAGCTTGATCTAGACCTATATTTTTTACAAACTTATCAATATCTATTTCTCCAAAATCATGATTTCTAATCATACCATCATTTAAATTAGCCATTCCTTGACCTTCAGTAAAAACTCTACCATCTATTTCTGTAACATCAAAAGTTTCATTTGTTTTTGTTTTAGCTCTTATTCTTTGTTCTGTAATATCATCTAACTGAAATAATCTTTTAGTCTTAAAACCTTTTTTAGAAGCTTGAGCTGCAATTGCTTGAGCAGACAATCCTTGGTGGTCTCTTAGAGGAAATTGCATAGAATTATTCCATGAATCCCAGAACCAAGTTCTTACATAACGATCATACATTTCTTGAGATTCTTTACTGTTAGGTATTTTAACAGTTCTTTTTACCTTACCCGCTTCATCTAAAATATCGTAACTTGAACGTGTTACTCCTAATACTTGTTTTAATTGTTTAACAGCATCAGGACTATCAGATGCTAAAATTCTTCTAATTACTTTATCAAAAATTTCGTCAGGATATATAGTTGCCGGGCCTACCATTTCAATTCCTTTATCAGCAAACAACTTACTATCCATTGCTCTTAATTGTTTAGCTACTTTATTAGTATTAAAAGGTCTTAAAACCATTGAATAAAAACTGTTAGCTTCTTTCAATCTGTTAAAACCTAAATTTGCAGTTCTTATATTTTTATCTATAAAATCTTCAGCAGCTTGTGGACCTTCTTTTCCTAGAATGTCTGCATATTCATCTTTAAATATTTCGTTTTTTAAATTACTTCTAACCGTAGCATCATTCATACTATTTAAATCTTTTTCAAGAGCATTTCTAATAACTAATATTTGAGGTTTAACATTATTAAATTTTGTATTTGTATAAGCTGCTGTCTGCATTCTTGATAAACCAGACCAGTCACTCATTCTAATGTGTCCTTTATTTCTAGTGATTTCGTTTAAGTATCTTACATATTGAACTAAAGTATCATCAGTAGGTAATAAATCTCTTCCAGGACCTGTGTTATCAAATAGGTCATAGTATTGTGTAGGATATTCTGTTTTTATTTGTTCAATTAATCTTTCTGTTTCTTGTTTAACTGTTTTAGTGGGTATAAATTTAGGGTTACCTATTTCTTCCCAATACTTTCTAACTTCTCCATATTCTGTGCTAATTGTATCTAAAACTTTACCCCATTCTTTTTTTATTTCATTTGCTCCAGCATAATTCATAATACTTATATTGCTTCCTGGTGCTAAATTTAAATTATCTGCTGCTTCTAAAAAAGCTTCTTGAGATAATTTTTTATTTGTATCTTTATTAAATTTAACTAAAGGACCTGATACCAAAGGATATACCCCAATAGTACTAAAGAACTTTTTAAAAAAGTTTTGAAAAGCATTGTTTCCTGGAATTAAAGTTGCAACATTTGGTTTTAGTCCTACTCTTTCATAAGACCTTGCTATTTCTTTAGATTGCTCTGAATTTAATCCTAATTGATTTTTTACTCCCGATTTTACTGCAAATTTAACTACAGGTAATAAAGACAAAGCTCCACCAGCCCAAAGCATATCATTGTTAGCTTCACTTAATGCATTAAATAAAGTTCTTTCAGCAAAAGGTAATTTTCTAATATCGTTATCTGTAAGGTTAGCCATGTCTGCAGAAGTTGCTGCTACAAAATCAGAACCTAAATTTCCCATATCATATAAAATAGAACCTGCTCCAGCTCCTGTAGCACCTGCAAGCAAAGAAGTAGCTTCTGTTGCTAATTGAGGAGTAGTACCAAACTTTCTTGCTTTTTGAAAAAAGTCAATTGTGTTATCTACCATACCCGCTAAATTACCTAACATTCTTATAGGAATACCTGCAGGGCCTCTTACGTTAGGTAGTTTTTTTAAAGAATTTTTTAATACACTAAATCTTTTATTGTACATATCACTCATGTTTCCAAAACGAGTGTCTACTCCATATCTATCTTTAAATCCCTGTTGAACAAAAGCATCCATAAGTGCGTCTTTGTTTTTAAAATAAGGAACCATAGACGCTCCAGCAGCTCCATAGAATACAAGATCTCCTCTTTCCATTCCAGTAGCAGTTTTCATGCCTTCTAATCTTTTTTGTTTTACACCAGCAACGCTTTCTGCACCTAAATTAATTAATCTAGAGTAGTCCTCTGCTCCTTCATATCCTTTAAGCTCTCCTGTTTTAAAAGCTTGGTCTAATGCTTCCATTTGTTCTGGAGCAAGACTTCTGGTGTCAATTTTCTTTTGATCTATTGCTGATTGGAGTTCTTTTAATGAAGCCATTTTTAACCTCCAGCGATTGGTATAGTATTTAATATATCTCTTCTAGAAACTGTGTTTTCAACTTGTTGGCTTTGTTGATATTGTTTATTTTTTTGATCGTACTGCATTTTAACTCCAGGAATATCCATAAAGTTATTTATAATAAAGTCTTCATCACCACCATTTAATTTGTATTGATTTAAATAAGTTCCTGCTTTTTCACCAAACTCTTGTCTTAACTGTTCATAGTTTAATCTAATAGTTCTTGGTGAAGTAATGTACTTAATAATTTGAGTACGTTTAGCAGCGTTATCAATATCTTTTTGTGTTAATCTGTCTTCTGATTTGTTTGCGTTTGCTACAATGTATTTCATACGTTGCTCAATTAAAGCTAGTCTAGTGTATTTTCTTAAATCCTGCTCTGTAGGTCTATAGTTTTTAGCTACAATCCCAGCTTTCTTTAATTGTTTTTCAACTTCTTTAGCACCATTTTTTCTAGCATCTTCTAAATCTGAATTAAATCTTTTAGTCATGTTATCTGATTCTTTTGCAAAAATATTTACCCTGCCTCCACTTATGTCAAATCCTTCTCTTCCTGAAGTATTAGCCATTTCAGCTCTAATTTGATCATCAATAACTGAAGTGTCTCCTCCTACATTTCCACCTGCAAAGAAATCAAAAGTACCTAAAGTATCCTCAGCTAATAATCCTAAAGCAGCTTTAGTTCCACCTGATCCTGCATTTTGAATTACAAAGTCTACCATTTTTCCACCTCTTCTATTGTCTTCTAGACCCATAAGAGCTTTGTTAAGTTTTTCATCATTTCTTTTCACATCAGTACCAGTGAAATCTGCTGCTACAAAACCTTGTGTTCCATCTGGGTTCATTGTTCTTTGATAAAATTTATTGTCTTTACCTAAAGATACTCTAACATTTCTAAAACCACCTGGAACTGAAGGATCATTTACTCTAACTGTTTTATCTCCAGTAGTTAACATTTCTGTTCCTTTAGCTTTTTCTTGTTTCATTTTTAAATAAGCTTGTGCTAACTTCATATCTGAATCTTGTTGTTTCATTTTTAAACCAATCATCATATCTGCAGTGGATCCTAAAGCTTGACCTGCTACATCAGCAAAACCTCTAAAACCAGGTTGTGTAGTTTTTCCTGATAATAAAGTTGCAGCAGTTCTCATCATTAATAAATTATTTAAATTCTCAGGAGTATTCCCCGTCATTTGATTCATTTGATCTCTGAAATCTGCAAAACCTGTAGCTAATTCAGAAGTTTTAGAAGTTTCATTAGCTCCTGCCATATCTCTTTTTCTTTTGTTTATTAAATATTCTATTTCAGCAGGACTTTCATTTCCTGTAAGTACAGGAACTCCATCTGGGTTGGCCGGTGGCATGTCTCCTGCGTCTCCAGAAGGTTTGCCAATCATTTGTCTTAAAGTAGGTTCGTCTACATTAGACTCAATTGCTATTTGTTTGATTTGTTCATCTGTTGCAGTAGAAGCATCTTCAACTCCTAATTTTTTAGCAACTTCATTTACAGTGTTAGCCATTCCTAATTGTGCGTTTAATGTTTTTTCACCGTCAGTCATTGGATTTTCAATACCAATAGGATTGTTTTTAGATTCTTCTTCTAGCTTTCTATAATCAGCTAAATTTTCTGTAACTTTCTTTTTAGGATCTGGATTGTATTCTGGTTTATTGTAAATTAATCTGTCTTGTATATCTGCTTGATAATCTTCTATAGACATTGCTTCAGGTCTTTGTGCTTCAACTTCTTGTGGCGATATCATGTTTCCAGTAATACCAGTTCCTATAGATGCTAATGCTGTTTTTCCAGGGTTAGATACTATTTTTCTAGTAATGTCTTTCATTCTAGGGGCCATAAATTCCCCAGTTTCTTTTAATGCTGTTATTCCGGATCGTCTAGCACTTCCTGGCAAGAAAGCCATTCCAGGTACTGCGTAAGAAGCTCCAGATAAAAATTTACCTGTATCTCCTTCTTTAACACCTTCAGCCATTTCTCTAGAACCTACGCCAATACCATAACCTTCTAATCCTACTACACCTGTTTGTACTGCAGGTTTAGCCATAAATTTAGAAACTTTAGGTGCTAGGTATCTATATGCAGGTGTGGCAGCGGTTCTAAGCATATTTCCAGCTGACATAATTCCGCCAACAAAAAATTTAGGAACAGCTTTACCATCTATTTTATTAAGCTCTTGAGCTTTTTTTCTAAACAGAGGTCTATTTAAGGTTTTATCCATTAAATTTCCTTATCTTACTTGGCCGGTTGCGCCCGCTGTAGGGTTTCTATTTAACATTGAATAAGTTGCATATGCACCAAGTCCTGCTCCAGCAGCTTGTGCTAAACCGCTTCCCCCAGATTGAGGAGTAGTAGTTTGTGTTAATGCAGAAGTACTTGTAGGACCTGCAGCGTAAATGTTTTTAGTAAACTCTGCTCTTTGATAAGGTTCGTAAGCTCTTTGTAATTCAGTTTGTCTAGTAGCATCAAGAGCTTGTTGACCAAGTTGTCTTTGTAATCCACCCGCAGCCATTAATTGATTGATATCTGCTTGACCCATAGCTTGTTGCTGACTACCTAATGCACCCAATTGACCTGCACCTTGTATTCCTAATTGTTGTTGACCTGCAGCTAGTTGACCTGCTTGTTGAAATCCTGTTGCTAGAGATTGACCTTGTTGTCCAAGGATACGGTTTTGTAATTCCGCTTGTTGAACACCTTCACGTCCTCCACCAAATGCACCTTGATTAACTGCTTGTGCGGATAATTGATTTTGCATCATTTGTCCTTGTCTTCCAATTTCATCTGTGACATATGATTGATAAGGATTTAAAAATTGATTTATATTTGGTCCTGCTAAAGCATTATTAACTGCAGTTATACCAAGTCCAGTTGTAGGAGCACCAAGTCCAGTAACACCTGACGCTGTAATACCTTGATTTTCTAATCCTGTTAAACCTTGTGCTTGAACTGCAGGAATATTAATAGGAGTTTTTGCAAGCGATGCTGCAGTATCCATTAATCCTAATTTTCTTTCCTCAATTCCAGGTGCTTCCCTTATGTATTGTGTAGTTGTAGCTGGTACACTACTACCACCACCTCCTCCTCCAGAGGATCCTCCGCCGCCAAATATACTCATTAGTTTAACTCCTTTTGAAATTCACAGTGTTTCATTTTCCAATCAAAATTTTTCATAATCTTTCTGTACCCCGGTCTCATTAAAGCTGTAATTCTTTTACAGTTGTTTATTTTAGCAAATTCTTCAGCTGCTTTAATTAACTTAGGGAACCATAAAGGCATTTTCTTACCTGTACAGATAAGACCCTGAAGCTCTTTAAAATTTGGATTGTCAAAAAACCTTGTAGTACAACAACCAAATACTTTGCTTTCTCCGTCTTCGTCTTTTCCAAACATAATCCACAAATGCATTACGTTTTTCTTTAACAATTCTTTTACATGCTTTGGTTCAGCGTATTGACCGCTATACTTTAAAGCTTCTGCAACAAAAAACTCAACTAAAGGCCAAAAAGTTTCTACTTCTGAAGGCTTTATAAATAAACATTCTATTTCAGCTTTAGTTATCTTTTCTGCTTGCATCTAGTATATCCATAATTCTTTTAAAACGTTTTTGTTGTTCATAAAAAAACTCAGCACCTTTTTTTCTTTGGTCTTCTTTACTGTTTAAATCTGCTCCAGCAATAATACCTGCTCCTCTAACTGCGGCGGATCTTGATACAAATTCACCATCAGCTAATTGAGCTAACATAGTGTCTTCATTTTCATCACCCATTCCAGCACCATCTTTAACAAAACCACCTGCTCTAGTATAATTGTTTAAATCATCTTCACTGTGGCTATGTTTAGAAGGCAACATTTGTCCAAGGCCTCCTTCATTAAATTTTGCAATACTTGCTAATCCACCAGTATTAAAATTAACTGATTTAAAATTCTGTGTTGGTTCACTTCCTAAAATATCTTCAACTGTTTGATAAGTTTCTGCATCTTCTAAAGGTGTGTCTTCACCTGTCTCGTAATTTCTTGTCATAAATCCTGTAGGAGTTCCTGGAGCTCCTGACTTAGCATACTTACTGTAAGCTTGATTTGGAATAGGAGCTAAGTAAGATCTTGGTCCGTCATCTCCACCCATACCTCCTAAAAGAGATGTAAGTGCAAAACCTGTTCCTATTTTTCCAGCAGTTGTTTTTGGCATTAGTTTAGACAAGAAACCTCCTCCACCTTCATTACCAACTAAACCTTGCATAGTTCCTGGATCACCTCCTAAAGCAGGAGTAGCTGCTTGACCACCACCTAGTTGTGGAAATAAAGATCCTAGTCCTTGCATAACACCTGTGTTAGCAAACTGTCCTTTTATCCCTTGACCTGCTAAAGCATTGGCACCACCCATGCCTCCTGCAGCACCAAATGATTGAAAACCTCCAAGACCTGCCATACCTGCAGCTTGACCTAAACTACCTGCAAATATACCATCTCTTAAAGCTCTGTTTGTGGACTTACCTCTAAGTTTTTGTACACCGAATGTTACTGCTGCTATAGTGAATGGATCCATAATAATTTTTTATTGTTATGTACAATATTAGCATTTTACTTACGCTTTATCAACTCGTCATAGAAACAACCTTCATAGCTATGTTCTCCCACATGTACGATAGGATCCATAATATAGGCATAACATTTACCTCCTATATTCTTCCATAATTGACAAAAAGAAAAATCTTCACCTAAATAGGTTTTTGTCACAGGATCATGAGTGCAGTCAAAAAAATTCCACATATTAGGTTTATCCACGTACTTTCCATTAATAACAGTTTTTTGGACAATATTCTTATCTGGATAAGCCTTAATCATTTTATTAAACACAGATCTTTTAATTAGCATACATCCTGTTGGACTATGAGTTACTTCTATTACACCTTCTACTATATTTATGTCATTAGCGTTTTCTAATTTCATCGGATAAGTATGCAAGGATTTTCTTATATCCTCTGCATTTTTTAATTCACCTTCTTTCATTTTGTTAAATGCTTTATCCCACATTAAAGTTTTAAGAGGATAAGGTATAGATATTAAATCTTTTTTTTTTTCAAGCATTGATATTATAGAATTTGCATGAAAATATATGTCTGAATCAACAAATAACATATGCGTACAATCTGATTCTAAAAATCCAGCTACACATAAATTTCTACCTTGTGTAACTAAAGAAGATTTCATTAGTTGAAAACTTACTTTAATACCTTTATGTAAACATACTTTTTGTAATTCTAATAACGCTTGAGTATAATGAATTGAACAATCACTGTGTACTGGTGTTGCAACAAATAAAGATATAGGATCTTTTAATTTTAATTGTACTTCTCTGTCTGGTTTCCACATAGGAACAATTGCCTTTTCCCCAGGTTGAGAAGACACTTTTAAATCTTTTAATGTTTGATAAGTATCTTCGTTTATATAAGTTTTACTTTTTTTCATTTATTGCTCCTTTTAAAAAACTTGTCCATTCCATTCCTTTTTTTTGCCAACTATAAAATCTTTTATAAAATTTTTGTTGTTCTTCTAAATGATCTTGTATAAAATTTTCATGTAAGTATCCTGCTGCAATTTCAATAGCTGCTGCTGTATCTTTAGCCATTGTTTCATAATTGCTAGTATAATTTACATATACAGGCCATTCTGCACATGTTTCATATAGAGCTCCAAAATTATTTGTTACCACATGAACTCCAGATGCTAAAGCTTCTAATGCTGATGCACATGAAGTTTCTTCAAACACACTTGGATAAACAAACATGTCATAATTAGGCATCTTCTTTCTAATATACTCATTTGGTTTATAACCAATATAATTTACATTTGGTAATTTTTTAGCTTGTTCATACAAAGGTTTAAATTGATCGTCATTATTTTTTTTAAAGTTATCGCCATAGACTTGCGTTGAGCTATAGACATCTAATATAATATTAGGATTTTTAATTTCTTGCATTGCACGTAATAAAACATTTAATCCTCTCCAAGGAGTACAATGATGTATTAATTTTATAGGATCGCCTTTTTTATATATTTTTCTTTTAGGAAATTTATCTATACCATTTTTAATAACTACAGATCTTTCAGTTGGTATATCAAAAAAATATCTAAATTTTTCATAATTCCAATGACTATTGAATACATACCAATCATATTCACTATGTCTTGATTTATCTGAAAAGAATGTTTTTAGGTTTGGTTGATCCCAAGAATTCTTTTGCCAAAGTATATTTATTTTATTAGGATCAATTGGAACCTTACCAGGAATAGAAGTACATATCTGTACTTGATCTAGTAGCTCTTTTGAAACATGCTTGTGAAGCATTTCCATTTGTAGCTCAGTGGCACCACGGGGTTGCATTATTTTTTAGTTAACGCTCCCATAGAAACCTTAGTAACTTTAATTTCAAGGTCTTGTCTAAAGTCATCCACAGTAGTGTCAGTGTTGGCATCAGCAACATCGTTATCAAAATCAGTTTTACTAGCATATACTTTGCCTGTTCTTTTGTGTTTAATAATTTCTTTTGCTTCTGCGGGTATTTTAATTAAATCAGCCATATTTTTTTATACCTTTATTTACAGTTTTTGTCTAGCCTTTTCCTTGGCCTTTATAACGTTTTAGTCTTTTCTGTCTCTTCTCACTTTTAGATAAAGACTTCTTATGTTTTCGAGGACCTCTTTTTTTAGGCTTATCTCTTTCGTGATAGTCTTTAAATTTTCTAGCCATTTTCCTGTGACCTATCTATTAAGGCATAACTTACAGCACCTGTAATTTCGTTAGCTGTAGCTGCTTGCATTTCAAGGACATCACTTGCTTCTAAGTTTAGAGATTCTTTAATTAAATTGTCGGTAGACTTGTTTAAAGAAACATGTCCTATTTGAACACGGGAAGCTCCTGATTTTGTTATAAATAAATCTGTATCTACACCACTTGCAGTATCGTGAACTGCTTGTACATTTTTAACAATAATAGTTCCATCTGCAGGACAAGTTAAAACTGTCGTAATATTAGTCGTAGTTAAATCAAATGTTTCGCTTTTATATCTAATTGTCATGACATAAAATAATTAAAGGTGTTTTGTTCATTTTTAATTTCTTCTTGATAGGAAGTATTTAACTTATCTTTTAAAGTTTGTAAAGACTGAGCCACTTGTCTTTGATTTTCTTCAGTATACTGTGGTGTTGGTTCTGGTATTATTATATCTACTCTTGCCATTATCTCATTCCATCAGGTTGAATATCTGCTCTAAAAGTACCATATCTCCAATTCTGATCAGTAGATGTATTAGCAATTTTTACACTAGCAAATCTAGATCTTGCACGAGTGTCCACTTTATCTGTAGAGCTTGTTACAGTGAAAGGGCCGAGAGGCGACGATGTTGAAGCGTCATTTGGGTATCTTCTTAAATTAATAGTAATCTCTGCATTACCTGTAAGTAATTTAAAATCAGGTACAAATCTTCTCATACTCATAAAATTCTGACCTTCCCCTAAATCAAAATCTCCAGATTGTATAAATGCTTCAATAGCTGTTTTATTACCTACAGCATCCACTTCATTGTTGCCTACTTCGTGAGCGTAATAAGTTGAAGCTCCATTGATGTTGGTTATTCCTTGAATTGTAGGAAAAGTTGGTATCGCTGTTCCATTAAACTCTGTTGCGTATGGGTTAGAATATAAAGTTGAATCCTGCCAAGACGTTCTTGATAAAGATCCTGTTGTCCAAGTATTTTCTACATAGTTATAAGTCACAGTCCTATCAATAGCAGTTGATGTACTTTTAGGATAGAACCAACTAACTTCGTCATACAAATGATTTAAACCTGCATAAATCTGTTCTCCATTATTATAGTTTAATCCTAAATTATCTCCTTTGTTTGTAAAGACAAAATCTTCTACTAAACAAGGAACTGATTTAACCGTACCATCGTAAACAAAAAAACCACCTGCTTGACCCATCCACCATACTCTACCATTAGCATATTTAATTGCATGCTGGCCAATCAATCCACAGTTGCTTCCAACTTGTCTTATTGAAAAAGTAAACGGAGGTCCAACAAACTGCATCACGTATGCAGAAGTATCCGTTACTATTAAAATATAATCTTTAGCTTTTGCAGCTCCAACAATTGTAGTACCACTATCTAATCTAAAGGTACCTGCAGTATTAACTGAAGTAGGAGTATAATCAGATAAGTTTTCTTGATCACTAAATCTAATAAACATCGGGTCTTTTGTTGAAGGAGATCCTATAGTTGTTTCGGTTCCTAATACAATTAGGTGTCTATCTCTTTCAGATACTATTGACATAATTGATGCTGTAGGTGCCCCTGATATTGTATTTGCTCTTGTTGTTAGAGCTAAAGGGTCTGCATGAATAGGGTCCCATTCAAAAGTTTGTCCATTTTTAGCTGTAGCTACTAATTTTTCTCCAAAATGATCTAAAGACCAAGAAGCAGGTTCTAAAGATACACTTGACGATAATGAAGCTGAACCCCAACCTGTAACAGCTTCCACAGAAGCACCACTAGAATGCGCTGATCTTGTGCCCCCAACATCTCTTGTAATTCCAGTTAAACTAGTCGTTGTTATTCCTGTGTAAGAAATATATTCTGCTCCTATTAATACTGTGCCTGTTGTTGGAAATCCTGTTGTTGAGATAACAGTTATACTTGTTCCAGCACCACCCGTACCTGCAGTGTCATCTAACAATGCACCATTTAATACTGTTACAATTCCAGAAGCTCCTCCCCACCCAGAGGTACCCCAACCAAAACCTGCAGATTGGTTTAATGGACCAAAACGAATATAAGGATTAAGACTAGCTGATCCACTTGTAGCAACAGTAGTTGCTGCATTAGCTGCCATTGTAATTGTAAAAGTATCTGAGCTAGGAACACCTACAACTTCAAAACTATTTGTAGTAAAATCTGAACCAACATAACCAGCACCAACTGGTGGGGTTACTGAAGTAAAAGTAAAATAATCGCCTTCTGCTAATCCATGTGCTATTTTATTAACCGTGATTGTTGGTGAACCACTTACGGTAGTAAAAGTTGCTCCGGTAATTACCGCAGCTAATGGAGTAATATCATAGAAAGAACCTTCATAATAAATAGCTAATACTTTATTAGTACCTAAAGCAACGTAACGTCTACCATCTAAATCTGCCCAAACAATTTGTTCTCTTACAACTCCTGCTAAAGTGTTTGTTGTCAGCTGCTGCCAACCTCCTATTTTTTCAGGTAGTCCGTATCTAAATCTAACAAAATCGCCATCAGTCCATTGACCTTCTGCGCCTGTTTCTGTTACTTGTTTATTAAATCCTGGTGCTATTTGTACATTTGTTAAAGGCATAATCTTATTTTACAACAAAAGTTAGTAGTAGTATAGAACTTGCTATTTTACAAATGCAGGTAGGCCTAACATAGGTCTTCCATCGAATTTGTTTTTCTCAGCAAATGGGCCATTTACATGATTATAATGTAAAAATACTTGACCGCATATGTTACCTTCAAAAGGCTCTCGCCAATGTTCAAGTTCACAACCACTATATACTAGCATATCACCTACTTCAAGCAAGACCTTAGTGCCTGCAGGAGCGTCTGGTTTAACTAAATTTTGTTTTTCATTGACTACATTATTAGCACCTGTTCCATCAATGAATATAGGCCATGGCTCACCACCCAAGTTTATTGTTGTCGATATCTCACAGCTTGGTCTGTCTTTGTGTCTATGTAAAGTATCTCCGTTCTTATAAATTCTTGCGTATGAATAAGTAGGGATTAAATCTAATCCTGTCTCAGAAGCCATGACTGGTAATACTTTCATTAATAAAGTCTCCATTACAGGATCTGCATAATGAGAGTAAGTATTGGGGATCTGTGCATCTGTCCATGTACCAAACATACCATTGTCATAGGTTATGTTATTTT
>Ga0222652_1000069_pt1 | contig 52071 bp, 57 predicted proteins | sample AntAcemetagen371_FD_179803 | JGI IMG/M metagenome (GOLD analysis project Ga0222652, IMG submission 179803) | Saline water microbial communities from Ace Lake, Antarctica - #371 | ecosystem: Environmental > Aquatic > Non-marine Saline and Alkaline > Saline | place: Antarctica: Ace Lake... | reverse complement strand
TGGATCATTTTGTTTAAAAAGTAATAATAAAATTTCATTATATTATGAAAATATCTCCCGTAAAAGATTTGATGATGAATTAGTAAAATTTACAAACAAAAAAAAACAATTATCTAAAAAAACAAAAAATATTAAGAAGATTATAATTACTAAAAATAAACTTAAAATTATAAAAAATAAGATTATGACAAATACGAATAAAGTTGATCATAATATAGTTATTTCAGCAAAATCTTTTAAATACGAAAAAATTATTATTAATTTAAAAAATGATAGTGTTATTCATATTAAACAAACGTCAATACCAAAAAATTGTCACTATTTTATTATAGAGGATAATGAATTCAACCTTTGGTTAAACAATAAAATTACTTTTGAAGAAGTTTTGGGCACAAGAAGGTTTAGATATAATAGAAATCCGAATATTTATCGTGTAGAAATAAACCAAATTTATACTAATTTTTTATAATGAATATTTCAGGCACAAGTAAATTAGGGAAAAATGTTATAATTGCAAATACAGCTAAGATTTTTGATAATGTAATTATCGAAGATGGAGTGGTAATTGGAGATTATTGTTTAATTGGCTTTTCAAACACAGTGGACAATTCAAAAAAATTGGTCATAAAAAAAAATACTAAAATCAACTCACATTCGATAATATACCTTGGTAGTAATATCGGCGAAAATACAATTATAGGACATAACGTTTTAGTTAGAGAGGATTCAGTTATTGAAAATAATGTTCAAATTGGAAGCTATAGTGATATTGAAGGTTATTGTTTGATAGAGTCTTATGCAAAATTACACAGTAACGTTCATGTAGGCCAAGGTTCTAAAATTATGAGTTATAGTTGGCTGTTCCCATATGTAATTCTTACAAATGATCCTATACCACCAAGCAACATAAGAGATGGGGTAACAATTGAACCATTTTCAATTGTTTGTACAAGATCAACAATTTTACCAGGGAAAACTTTAGGATTTGGAAGTTTTGTTGGTGCAAATAGTTTAGTTAATATTAATTTAAAACCTGAAACAATTGGGATAGGAAATCCATTTAAACAACGTGGAAACATAAGTCTTATAAAAATACCTAATGCAAGTGATTGTGCTTACCCATGGACAACCAGATTTAATAAAGATTATCCTAAAGATATTAATGAAATTTATACAAGATTAAAAAAGAAATTTACTAAATCTTAAAAATTTTTTTATTTTTATTTCCTAATATATTATCTTTAACAGCTGATTGCAGAATTTCAGGAATATAAAAACTTTTATCGTGCTTATTAAGATTTCTTAAAATATATAAACATGTATCTGTTCCAATAATGTTAACTAATTTAATTGGATTAATTTTGTTTAAATCATTTAAATAATATTTTTTGATTTCCTCTATATTAAATTTTTCAACCTCAATTAGATAAAAAAAATAAGAAATATCTTTAAATATAATTTTATTAATCAAAAAGCCAGGTGTGTCTTGTACATTAATAGTTTGATAAGAAAACTTATCTAATTTTTGAATAATTAAGGAAAGAATATCTTCAGAGAAACTATTTCTCTTACAAACTTCTATAATCTTTGTAGTAACTGGGTTCATAAAATGAAATCCATTTACATGATCACCAATTGTAGATAATTTTAAAGAAGAGGTATTGCTAAAAATATTTTCTTTATAGTTTAAGGTTGAAATAATTTTTCTCTTAATATCTATATCCTCTTTAACTGTCTCAATAGTAAAATTATTCTCAAATTTATTTAAATTATTCTCATAAGAACTGGTTCCTAAAGCCTTAATTTTTAGAATTTTTTCTAATTTTCTAGTTTCGTAATCAATTTGAGGTGACAAATCTTTATCATTATAATTCCAAATGAGAACATCAAACCCAATTAACCTGAATAAAGCTGATATTTGCTTACCCATATAACCAGCACCTATTATATTTACCCTCATAATTAATTTTTTTTAAACATATTCATTGAATTATCGTTAACTTGATATTATCCATTATAATTTTATATTACAATATATTTACTGATTCACTAATAACTACCTATGAAAAAAATTTTTATATTATTACCACATAAAGACCAATTTATAAAAAGCTATTCTGGGTCTGCATCTATTTGGGTTAAAGATTTTTTAAAAGTGAGTAAGTTTAAAAATGACACAACTGTTTTTGGTTCTACTAATAATCTTAGTAATGTTATTAATAAAAAAGTTTATACAAACTTAGTGATACCTGGGGTTAAATTTAGAAGCCGTACAAATATCTACATAAAAAAATTCATTACCCATATAATAAAAGATAAACCATCTATAATCGAAGTTCATAACAGACCCTCATACTTACTAGATCTTTATAAAGCATTTAACATAGTGGATTATGTTTTAATTATTCATAATGATCCGCTTAATTTAGAGGGCTCTTCATCTGTTAAACAAAGAATAAAGTTATTAAATATATGCACACAGATATATTTTGTAAGCTCCTGGGTTGAAGACAAATTTTTTGATGGTATCGAAAAAAATTATTACTCAAATTTTAAAACAATATATCCAAGTATTAATAAGATTAATAAATTTACAAAAAAAGAAAATTTAATAGTTTTCTCAGGAAAACTAAATGCTGCAAAAGGCTTTGATAAATTTTGCATAGCAATGAATAAAGTTTTGAATAAACACAAAACCTGGAAAGCTATAGCTATTGGTGATGAGCCCAGAGAAAGTATTAATATTAAACATAAGAATTTTATTTTTACTGATTGGATACAGCATGAAGAAGTTTTGAAAATTTATAACAAGTCCTCTATAACGGTGGTCCCATCTTCATGGGAAGAGCCATTTGGTAGATCCTCTCTAGAAGCTGGATCTAGGGGTAATGTGGTTATAATATCTAGAAAAGGTGGTCTACCAGAGACAATAGGATCACCAATAATACTAGATAAAATTACTGCAGAATGTATTTTTAATGAAGTAGATAATTTAATTAGAAACAAAAAAAAATTAAAAGAAGTTCAAAAAATAAACTTTCATAATCCTCTACATTTAATAAAAGACAATATTGTAATTTTAGATAGGGACAGAAGTAATATCTTAAACCCAATAAAAAATATTAATATTAATAGAAATGCAAAACTTAAAATTCTACATGTTTTTAATAGAGCGGAGAAAATCGGTGGACGTATATATTTTATATCTACTGGAAAAAAATTAGAAAATGGAATGATTAGACTGGGCCATGACGTTGAAGGTTTAAGTGACAGAGATATCGTTAATTACAATCCGATTACTGGCAAAGATGTTTTGAATAAAATTTTATATGAAAAAGCAATGTATTATAGACCTGATTTGGTCTTAATGGGTCATGTTCATAATATATATAATGAAACCTACGAAAAAATTAAACACATAAATAGAAATGTAGTAATTTCTCAATGGTATGAAGATAATTTGACTATCAATGGTCCTGATTTTAAAAAAAATCTATCTAGTTTGAAAACTAATTTTGAAAATATTGATAATTTTTTTATTTCAACTCACCCTGATGAAGTGTCGGCAAAGCACCCTGATGTTAATTATCATTTCTTACCAACACCTGTTGATAAAAATATAGAAAAACTTAATATTTATAATAATAAAAATTTTATTTATGATGTTTTCTTCGCTATGAGTCATGGAGTAAATAGAGGTAATATTAAGTCTGGAAAAGTTGATGAAAGAGAAAGATTTATAAAGAAAATTTTAAAATTAAATAAAGATATTAAATTTGATATCTACGGTTACAACCAAAGAAACCCAGTTTGGTCTGAAAATTTCTATAAAGCAATTTCGAATTCTTCTATGGCCATAAATATTAATCGTGGTGAATCAAAAAAATACTCATCTAGCAATAGAATTGCATCTTTGATGGGAAATGGACTGCTTACTTTTATGGACGATAAAAAACAATTCAATCATTTTTTTAATAAAAATGAAATGATTTTTTTTAATAATGATTTAGATCTGGCTGATAAATTAGATTTTTACAAAAAAAATAGCTACAGACGAAAAGAAATTGCAAGAAATGGACAAAAAAAATATTTTCAATTATTTAATTGTGAAGATGTAGCTAAATATATTATTGAAAAATCCATGAACCCAAATACCAATTACAAACCTAATTGGGAATAATACTTTATTAATGATTAAATTTTTAGACATCTATAAACAGGATAAAATTTTGCATAAGTCAATTTTACAAAGTATCAAAAAATTATTTGAAAATGGTGATTTTATACTTGGTAAAGAAGTTGATAAATTTGAAATAAATTTTGCTAAGTATTGTGGATCAAAATATGCTATAAGTTGTGGCAACGGAACTGACGCATTAACAATTGCTTTAAAAGCATTAAATCTACCTAACAACTCTGAAGTGATCATTCCAGCTATGACTTATTGTTCTACAGCTTTTGCTGTAATAAATGCTAACTTAAAACCTGTTTTGGTTGATACGTCATACCTAACACCTACTATTAATATAGAGGATTTAAAAAAAAGAATTACTAAGAGAACTAGAGTTATTCTGCCAGTACACCTATATGGATCGGTTGTGAACATAAACTCAATAAAAAAAATTATTAAAAACAAAAATATATTAATTGTAGATGATTGCGCACAAGCTCATGGTGCTTATAATTTTTTAAAAAACTCCAAGAAACGGGTAGGTTCGTTATCTGACATATCTTGTTTTAGCTTATATCCTGGCAAGAACCTTGGTGCTTATGGAGATGCTGGGATTATCACAACCAATAATAAAGAATTTTATAGATCTATAAGAAAGATTAGAAACCTAGGATCTGAAAAAAAATTTCATCACGATTGTGTAGGTGTCAATAGTCGACTAGACACTATACAAGCAATAATTTTAAATAAAAAACTTACTAAACTAGATATAAATAATAAAAATCGTCAAAAAATTGCAGCTCTTTACAATAAACTAATTATCAATAAAAAAATAACACTACTGAATTATTCTAAGTCATGTGTTTATCATCAGTATGTAATTTTAACAAAAGAGAAAGATAAATTAATTAAAAAATTAAATGACAGGCGTATACAGTATGGATTTCATTATCCTTTTGCCATACATCAATTAGAAATTTTCAAAAATTTTTTTAAAAAAAAGAAATTTAAGCATTCTGAACAACTTGCGAATGATGGTATTAGTATCCCAATTGACCCCAATTTATCAAAGAAAGATGTGTATTATATTATTCAAACTTTGAATGAATTTTAGAATTTGTAAAATTTATAAATAATAAAAATGACGAAAGAAAAAAGTATTATAATTTTTAAAAATGATGCGGTAGGTGATTTAACACAAACTCTACCTGCTATAAATAATATTATTAAAATTAATAAAACAGTCAAAATTACCATCTATCTATCTAAACGAAGTAAGGATTTTTTTTTTTTAATTAATAATAATTCGCATGAAAATATCGAATTTAAAACTATCAATTACAACCTGAGCATTTATGAAAAATTCAAAATATTTTTTTATATAATGTTAAATAAAATATCAGAAATATACATACTAACACCAAAAAATTTTTATTTTTATCTACCTCTTTTTTTTCAAAAGATTAAATTTTTTGGAATTTGCATTAACGGCCCAAATAATTACAAAAGGCCAAATAATTTTTTACGAAAATATTTATATAAATTTCGAATAAATGATCGAAGTAAGGTTTTTAAAAGACCCTCTATTGTTGACATACAATTCGATCTAACAAATTCTGAAGATAATAAAAATACCACATTCAATTTCAACATTAATATTGAAATTTCTATTTTGCTTAAAAAATATATACCAAGTAACTATGTATATTTGCATATAAAAAAAGCTACTGTTGACAAATTAGGATGGGGAATAACAGAACTCAATTATTTATTCACTGAATTATTAAATTATTATGACTATGTGGTTTTTACTAAAGATATTGAAAAAAATATAGATAGCAGTATTTATAAAAATAAGTTCAATACATTAGATTTTTCATCAGAAAAATTTACAAAAAAAGAAAATAATATAATCTTTTTTGATAATATTGAGGGACGCGACCTATATAATACAATAATGAATTCATCTAAAATCATTGCTTTTCATGGAATGATGACAAACATTGGGTCATTAAATAAAAAGTTAATAACTGATTTGTGGGATTGTGATATTAAAAACTGGAATGACTATAGAAACTATAGAAATGCTTTATATGAATTTAAACCTGTTTATAGTGGCTATGATTTTATTATACCTAGTAAGAATATAAAAAAAACATTTTCAAAAATTAAGTTTTCACTAAAAAAATAAATGAATAATCAAAATATTATTACTAGAATTTCAAATGAACTTGGTAATCAAATGTTTATGTATGCGTCTACCCTTGGAATTTCTAAGAAAATTAACAAGTCATTACTCCTAGATAATGAAACAGCTTATTTATCTAAAAAAAATATCAGTAAATATGGTTTAAATAACTTTCAAATCACATCTAATATTGCACCCAACAATTTAAAATTTCTTGGAACGACTGGATATATAAAAAAAAAATTAATAAAAAAACTTAATACTTTTTATATTAAAAAAAATTTTTATATTGAAAAAAAAGATAAAGATAAAATTACTAGATTTGATAATAACATAGCCAATACCAAATTTGCTAATAATGTTTATTTCGAAGGATATTTTGAAACAGAAAAATATTTTACTGATATTAAGGATTTAATTTTAAAAGAATTTACTTTTAATGATCATAAAAAATTTATTGAGTCACCTTATATCTCTAAACTATATAACTCAAATTCTGTTAGTATTTGCCTAAGACAAAACAGGTTCAATGAGGGAAAAGATCATATCAACAATGTTATTAATTCAAAAAAATCTATGACTTTCACTAAAGAGCAAATCATATATATAAATAAAGCAATTAGTTATTTCAAAAATAAAATTGATAAACCTATTTTTTTTTTATGGTCAAATGATTTTAAAAATATTGATCTTAAATTATTTGACGAAGATGTTACCATGGTTGTACATAATGAAAAAATAAATTCTACTATAGATAAGCGTTGCTTAGATTTATTTTTAATTTCAAATTGTAAAAATCATATTGTGGTTCCTTCATCTTTTAATTGGTGGGGTGCTTGGCTCTCAAAAAATAAAACCAAAATCATATTAAGACCATCAGATAAAAACTTTTCTCTATATAAGACTAATAATAAAGATCTTTGGCCTACAGATTGGATTGAAATTCATTAATATTCTATTATATATGCTAGTATAATTAAAATGTCTTTATTAGAAATTGCAAATAAATACCCCACCAGTAAAAATGATCATGGTTTTATTAAGATCTATCAAAAATATTTTTCAATTTTAAAAGATCAAAAAATTAATATCCTGGAAATTGGTGTTGAGCGTGGTGACAGCCTACGTATGTGGCGTGAATATTTTACAAGTGCCTCTATTTGTGCAATTGATTTACATGACAGAAATATTTCAGTTGATAACACTGAAATTTTAATTGGAGACCAATCAGATCATTCCTTTTTACAATCTGTTGTAAGTAAATATGGAACTTTTGACATCATTATTGACGATGGGAGTCATCAATCAAAACATATTATTGCTTCCTTTAATTTTTTATTTAATCATCTTTCTGACAATGGAATATATGTTATTGAAGATCTTCAAACCTCGTACCAACCAAGATATGGTGGTAGTAGATTTAATTTAATTAAAAAAAAATCTTCTATGAATTTTATAAAATCATTAGCTGACAGTATTAATTATGAACACAAGGATAAACCTTTTTTTAAAAGGAATACTTTTGATGGTAGTATTAAATCTATAAGTTTTTATCAAAACATCGCTTTTATTACTAAAGGTGAAAGTGCTAACTATTTTTTTGATAATATAAAAAAAAATACCTTTAGTGATAAAATAAAAAAAGTAATCTCTTTTTTTTATAGGTAATTAATTTTAAATCTTAATTTTATTTAATGCATTATTTTTAAATAGATTGGCCTCTTTAATATATCTTCTTACCATTTCTGTTGATTTATGACCTGTCATTGCCATAATGGAACGCTCTTCAGCGCCAGATTCAGCCGCAGATGTTGCAAAGCCTGATCTTAAACTATGGCCTGAATAATTTTTACTATCTATACCAGCTAATTGTAAATATTCTTTAATTAGTAAAGCTACTGTTTGATCTGTTAATCTTTTTTCTGTTAATCTTGACCCTTTTGAAAATCTTCTAAATAAAGGACCAGAATTAATATTTGTTTTTTCTATCCAGTTTTTTAATGAAACTACTGGACAATATTGAGAATTATCAAAGTAGGGGAGAGCTTTCTTTGATCCTTCACCAAATTGATCTGTTTTTGATCTTTTAATGTTAATTTTAAGGCCTTCTGGAACAAAATCTAAATCATCATAGTCTAATGAAACTATCTCATTTCTTCTAAAGCCACCCGAAAATCCAATTAAGATAATAGATCTATCCCTCAATTTTTTTATTTCTTCTCTATTTTGTTGATCTATTACATCAATAATTATTTTTAAACTACTGATTAATATAGGTTTTTTTCCTTTTTGAATGCTTCCTTTTCTTCGTTTAATCCCCATAATATTTTCCATAATTGATGGATGTTTGGTATCTAAATAGTGACCTTTTAATTTATGAATAACGCCAATTGAAACTAGCCTTCGCTTCAAAGTACTCATTTTGGCGTCTTTTGTTGATAAATATGTCAAATATAAGGATACTATTTTTGGTTCTGATGGTAAAGATTTGAAGCCATTCTGAGCACAAAATAAACCAAAGTCATTAAAGTCTGATTTATATGCTCTTACGGTGTTGATTGCTTTAGAGCTTTGTAAGTTTAATAACGTTTCTTCCTGAAGTGCCTTTATGTCAGTTATAATATTGTTCATATCTATTACTATTGATAACCATTAATTATCGTTAGTAATATATTAGATGATTTATAATGTCAATAGCAATAATCTACCGTGATGGTAATTAAAGTTTCAAAATATATCAAAAAAAAAATCAAGAAATCTGAACTAAAAGAAATATTTAAAATAGCAAATACAATTGAAGATTACCTCAATCAAAAGGAAGTAAATCAAAGAATTCAAAAATCTAATGTTAAAGGCACTGATAGCCAGGTTATTCAAAAAATAATAGAAGAAATAGCTATTCCTTTAGGCTTCAAAGACGAAAAAAAAGGTTTATTTAAGAAATATAAAGATTCAGGACTTAGACCTGATTTCTATAAGAGAATGGGTGAAAAAGGGATTTTAATGGAGGTTGAAAGAGGCAAAACTACCACGAATAACATGGATTTACTTGATGTTTATAAGTGTCATATTTGTGAGGAAGCTAATCACCTATTTCTATTGGTTCCTATTGAAGTAAGTCATACAAAAAACATATATAAAAGTGTTTGTAAGAAAATGGAAAACTTTTTTTATGAGGAAAATTACCTTAATATTGATAGTGCAACAGTATTTGGCTATTAATTTCAATGACTTATAATAATAAATTAAACTAAATGATTAGAAAATTAGAACAAAAAGACATGGAAAATTGGGCTAAATTATACAATGGTTATGCCGATTTCTACAAAGTCCCAATGAATACTGGGGTTTTAGACACTCTTTGGGGATGGATTCACGATGAAAACCACGATGTTAAAGGTCTTTGCTTTGAATTAGAGGGTAAAATCGTTGCTATTGCTCATTATAGAACAATGCCAAGACCAATTAAGGGTCAATATATTGGGTTTTTAGACGACTTGTTCGTAGAGCCAGATTTTAGAGGCCAAAAAATAGCTCAAAAACTCATTGGTCATCTAAAATCCTTATCTAAAGCCAATAATTGGCAAGGAATTCGTTGGATCACCCACTCTAGCAATGAACATGCAAAGAAATTATACGATAAAATAGCTAATAATACTGGTTTTGAGCTCTATGAACTTAAAGGGGACTAAGTTTCAGCTAAAAGTCTGGAATTACTTGAAGAAAATACCCAAGGGCAAAGTGAAGACTTATATGGATGTTGCTAAAGCCATTGGAAAACCGCTAGCAGTCAGAGCAGTCGCTAATGCTATAGGTAAAAACCCCTATCCTCCCAAAATACCCTGTCATAGAGTGATCAGATCAGATGGAAGCCTCGGCGGATATTCTGGAAAAGGTGGAATTGAACAAAAACGCCATTTATTGAGATCCGAAAAGGTCTTCATAAAATAGTATTTTTAGCTCATTAAACCTTCTAGAAATGTTGGTAACAAACGCTTTTAATTAATATTACTATAAATCAACGTAAATTGTATAATGCATCCTTCAGTTGTACTGCAAACGACCTATCAATCAAAATAAGGTACTCTATGGAGCTTTAAAAGGTATATTCTCAGACTGCATTGCTCTACTAGTCAATAATATCAACACTTTTAGACAGTTGCTAAAAAGCGCTATTTTAAAGGGTTTTTTGACCCCTACCCTATATCCAAAAAAAATTATAAATATCTTATATTTCCGCAGTGTCTAGAAGCGTTGGTATTCAATACTTTTTTATACTTCCCTTAATGTATCAATAAAGGAACTTTAAATTATTTTATTTAGTTAAAATTTAAGATCATTTATTTTTATTATCTGAATAATTATAATTATTTGTAAAATTATACTAATAATTTTAAGTAAATAAAAATGAATAATTACAAGTACTTATTTACATAAATTAATGTATAGTATTAAGTTATAGTAAATATATGTTACCTAATATTAATGGGTCTTAATAGTTGCTTCTCTCCTAGAGATATAAATTCCACTCATGACAATTATAGCTAAACCCAAAAAAGTCCAATTATCAGGAAAGTTACCAAAGAAATAATAACCAATAAATACGTTTGGAATGATCTCCGTATAGCCTAAAGGAGCTAATTTTGATGCATCCGCGTATTTTAAAGACAGTATAAGAAATAAATGACCAATGCATGCAAACACCCCTATTCCAGCCATCATAGACCACTGAGAAAGGTCAGGATTAACCCATATAAAAGGCATGACACCAGTAACAGCAACCAATCCAACCAACCCAGTTAACAATAAGGTTAATAAGGGATTATCAGAAGTGCTTAATTTACGTGTAATGATTAAATAAAAACCATACATAACTCCAGTTCCTAAAGCAGCTAAACTTGCAAGATTGATTTCAAGAAAACCAGGTCTAATAACAACTAGAGAGCCGACAAAACCAATTATAACTGCTGTCCATCTTCTAACACCCACCTTCTCACCCAATAACATAGGAGAAAATGCAGTCACTATTAATGGTGCCACAAAAGCTAGTGTTAATGCTTTAGCTAATGGAATTATTGATATTGCATAAAAGAAACAAATGTTTGCACAAAGTAAAATTAAACCTCTGAGTATTTGTAACTTTGGCTTGTCAGACCAAACAAGTTGTTTGTTATAGAAAAAAAACATCACAGGTAGAGTAAACGCAACGGTGAAAAAATATCTAGCCCATGTAATTTGAAGGACTGGCAAATCTGCACTTAAATATTTAGCAAACCCATCCATTACTGGAAGCATCATCCAACCTAATAAACTAAATATAATGGCTTTCATAAACCAATAGATACAGTTTAATTAAAGTATTTTAAAGCAAAGAATACGACGATAGGAATAGTGATAAAAGACATTACCGTAGATACAACAATCATACTAGCCACACTATCAGTAATCTTTTTAGGAGAATAGATTGAAGCGACAAGATAATTTAAAACTGCACTAGGCATTGAGCATTGTATTAATAATACACCAGCAGCATAACCTGAAAGATCAAAATATTTAATCAATAAGAAACCAATAATTGGTCCAAGGATGACTCTACCAATTGAAGAAATTAACGCTTTTTTAAAAGAGAAGACCTTAAAACGAGTTAAAGCAATACCCAGTGACATTAGAATTAAAAAAATCGTAGCATACATTAAAAGAAAAGTTGTGTTTTCGATGAATGTTGGTGTTTCAATTTTAAAATAAAGGAAAATAACAGAAATGATTATTGCATAAAAAGGTGGATTTTTAAGAATAACGTTAATATTAAACTTCCTATCTGCAAGAAAAATTCCCAAAGTGAAGTGACATAAGATTATTAAAGCTGAAATTGCTGCAGCAACACCCAATCCTTGAGAGCCATAAGCAAACAAGCATATTGGTAACCCCATATTTCCAGTATTAGGCATAATAAAAGGTGGAAGCTCACGTATGATATCTTTAGTTTTTGATAAAAATAAGAAGATAACCCCAATAAAGCTAAAGGCCATGATTGCAATTAAATAATACCAAAAATAATCTTTAAATATTTCAAAAGAGGTTCCTGTACATGTTAATGAATAAATAATCATTGCCGGCGATCCAATGTTAGCAGCAAAATTAGTTATAAAAGTAGTGTCAATTTTTGGATTTTTTTTACCTAAATAATAGCCAATACCAACAACAAAAAAAACAGGAAACAAAACTTCAAATAACTTTAGATATATCTCCATTAACTATGGATTCTAATCAACGTAGGATATTTAAGAATATTTTTATCTTTTTTGAAAATTGAAAGACAATTTTTAGAATTAAGTTCTTTAGTTTTATGAGTAATAATAACAATAGTAGCCTTATTATTTTTCTTATCAGGAGTTTGAATTAATCTTTTTACTGAAATTTTGTACTTAGCTAACCTGTTAGTAATAGTGGATAAAACACCTGGTTTATCTTTAACTTCAAACCTTAAATATAAAGAATTAGTATAGTTATTTACATTATAACATTTAATTGATTTACGTTTATTGTTTGGAATGCCAAAAGGTTTTTTTACATTACCACTCAATATCGAAAGTAAATCAGATAATAGTGATGAAGATGTTGGGCCAGGTCCAGCACCCTCACCTTGCAATATACTTTCACCAACCGGTTTCGCCTCAAGAATAACAGCATTCATAACACCACCAACATTGCCTATATATGAATTTTTACTAACTAAACATGGATGAACTGTTTCAAAAAGTTGATTATTAATAAGTTCAGAAATACCTAATAATTTAATACGTAAATTTAATTGGTTGGCAATTTCAATATCCTTTAATTCAATTTTTTCAATTCCTTCCATCAAACATTTATGTTTTGAAATTTTTGTATTAAAAGCAAGAGCAGATAAAATTCTTACTTTAGCAAAAGCATCAAAACCGTTTAGATCTAATTTAGGATTACCTGGTTCAGCATATCCAAGTTTTTGAGCTTTTTTTAAAACATTTGAAAAAGTATCCTTAGAATCTCTCATTTCAGAGAGAATGTAATTAGATGTGCCATTCAAAATTCCATAAACTTTAGTAATCTTATTAGTTGCAAGACCCTCTTTAATAGTTCTTAAAATTGGAATACCCCCTGCTACAGATGCTTCAAATTCTAAGTTAACATTATTATCTTCAGCTAACTTTCCCAGATAATCTCCATGTTTAGAGATAAGTGCTTTATTGGGAGTTATTACATGTATCTTATTTTTTAAAGCAGTTTCTACAACTTTTTTAGATATCCCATCTGACATACCTATAGCTTCAAATAAAATGTCTACTTTAGTTTTATTAAAAATTTCTAATGGGTTTTTAAAAAATATTTTCTTATTAATTTTAAATCTTCTCTTTTTAGAAATGCTTCTTGCTGAAACAGCTACTATATTAATCTTTTTACCCGTCTTAAGTTCAATATCTTTTTTTTTTGTATAAAGTTCATTTAACAAATAGATACCAATTTGTCCAATACCAACAACAGCTATGTTTATTATATTTTTCATCTATTTGTTGATATCTGGGTATTCTGCATTATCTGAATAATATCTAAGATAAAGATCAAATTCATCAAAAGTCATAGATTTATAATCGCCAGATTTTTTTAATATGTTAGCTAGTTTTTTATCTTTGACAGATTTTCTTATTGGATCTTTATTCAAATAAGTTGAGTCTTTACTTAATGAACAAGAGGTTAAAAAAAAAATTAAAGATAAAAATAAGTATTTCAAATTAATCCTTTTGTTTCATTAAAACCATATTTGATATTCATATTTTGTATTGCTTGACCTGCTCCACCTTTAATTAAATTATCAATAGCAGATAAAATAATAACTCTATTTTTATACTTAGTTTTACAAATTACTATAGAGCAATTATTTGTGTTAATTACGTCATTTGTACTTAACAATGAATTTGTTTTTAAAATTTTAACGAATCTATTTTTTGAATATTGACTATTTAAAGTATTTTCTAATTTTTTAATACTTACACCTTTGTTAAGATCTACATAAATAGTACTAAGTATACCTCTAAACATTGGTGTTAGATGAGGTGTAAATGTAAAAGAAAATTTCTTCTTACTGTAGTTATTAATTTCTTGTTGAATTTCAGAGTTATGTCTGTGAAAGCCTACACTATAAGCACTTAAAGACTCGTAAAGGTTTTTATCTTTATATTTATTATGTACACCTCTGCCAGCTCCAGAGAAACCAGATTTTGAGTCTATAATAACATTATCTGTTTTTATTAAATTTTTCTTAATTAAAGGAATAAGTGGTAAAAGTATTGAAGTTGGGTAGCACCCCGGACATCCAATAATATTAAATTTCTTTACTTTGCTACCATTAATTTCTGGCAATGAGTAAATAGATTTCTTAATATTTTTTACCGATCTGTGTTTTTGTTTATACCATTTTAGATAGTCTGATGCTTTGTTAAGTCTAAAGTCTGCAGCTAAATCAATTAATACATTGTGTTTTAATAAATCATTTGAAATATCTTGCGCCTCACCATTAGGCAAGGCTGTAAAAATAAGATCTATATTTTTTAAAAGTGTCTTGTTGTATCTAATAATTTTAGGTAATTTTTTTGAAGTTAGTGATTTTTCATAACTAGAGATGTTTTTTCCAACCGAGGAATTTCCACAAAGATATCTAATCTTAATATCACTATGTTTAACTAATAATTTAATTAATTGAACACCAATATAACCAGTTGATCCAGCAACTAAAACATTAAGCTTAGGCATTTTTTTACTATAGCAGTTTAGGGTAAAAAAAGAATTATCTTTTCGAGAATTGGAAGCTTCTTCTAGCTTTTCTACGACCAGGTTTTTTTCTCTCAACTGACCTAGAATCTCTAGTATTTAATTTTTCCGTCTTAAGTATAGCTCTATTATCTGCATCAAACAAAATTAGGGCTTTAGCAATACCATGAACCATTGCACCAGCTTGACCTGTGTGTCCACCACCTGCAACACTACATCTAACGTCATAATCTGTTGCTTGATTTATAATTTCGAATGGTCTTGTAATTTGCATTTTATGACTTCCACTAGTGAAATAGTCTTGCATAGTTCTACCATTTACATAAATTTTACCCGTACCTTTTTTTACCCAAATTTTTGCAATTGATTTTTTTCTTCTACCTGTTGCATATTTACTATCTTTAAAATCTAGTTTAATTTTAGGTTTTTTTGGAGCAACTTTATTTGCTGAGACTACTGTTTCCATATTAATTTCTTATTAAATTTTTACTGTTTAATTTACCTAAGTCTAAAAGTTTAGGGTTTTGTGCTGCATGAGGATGTTCTTCTCCTGCATAAATTTTTACTTTAGTTAGTTGTTTTCTACCAAGTACTCCACCAGGTAACATTCTTTTAACAGCTAATTTTAATGATTCACCAGGTTTATCTTTTTCTAATAATTTTTCAGGTGTTATTTCTTTAATTCCACCAGGGTGACCAGTGTGTCTGTAATACTTTTTGTCCTTGAATTTTTTTCCAGTGAATTTTGCTTGTTCAACATTCTTGACTACAACAAAATCACCATCATCCATATGAGGAGTAAAAGTAGTTTTATTTTTTCCTCTAACAATCATTGCTATTATTGATGCAAGTCTTCCAACTACAGCGTTTTTTGCATCAATTTCAAACCAGTTACTAGTTAATTCGCTTTGTTTTAGAAATTTAGTCATTGTGCGAGGATTAATACTATTATTAGATATAAAGTCAATTTTATATTTACCTTGCAATAGTTAGCTTAAATGCTAATTTGATTAAGCCGATTTGTTCCTATTGCAGGCTAAGTATTGCTAAACTGGATTATTTATACACATTTTCGGTAGGCATTTGAACTATATTGTACGCCTTGCATAAGCTTAAGTACTAAAAAGGAGCATAAGATGAGCACAAAAAGACAAAACCCTGAAACTATCGTTATTCACGGTGGTGATTATAGAAGTGATCCAACGACTAAAGCCGTAGCAGTTCCAATCTATAGAACAACTTCATACTTGTTCGATAGTACCGAGCATGCAGCGAATCTATTTAGCTTGAAGGAATTTGGAAATATCTACACAAGAATTATGAACCCTACTAATGATGCCCTAGAAAAAAGGGTAGCAGCATTAGAAGGTGGTTTGGCTTGTTTAACGGTGTCTTCAGGACAAACTGCTTCAACATTTGCAATTTTAAATGTTGCGCAAGCTGGAGATAATATTGTTAGTTCAACCGACCTTTATGGTGGAACTATTTCTTTATTTACCCACACTTTGAGTAAACTTGGAATTGAAGTTAGATATGCGGATCCTGCTGATCCAAAAAACTTTGAAAAAGCTGTAGATGATAAGACTAGAGCTTTTTATGGAGAAACTTTACCTAATCCATATTTAAGAGTTTTTCCCATTCAGGAAGTTTCTGATATTGGAAGAAAATATAACATACCATTAATAATGGATAATACTGCCTCTCCTATTCTCTGTAAGCCTTTAGAACATGGTGCAGCAGTAGTTGTTCACTCACTGACTAAATATATTGCTGGTCATGGAACTGTTGTGGGCGGATGTTTAGTTGATGGTGGTAATTTTGATTGGACTGCAGACCCTAAAAGACAACCTTTATTTAATGAACCTGATGCAAGTTATGGTGGGGTTATTTGGGGTAAAGCTGTTCCAGAGCTTACTGGGGCCAATGTATCATTTGTCGTCAGAGCAAGAGTTACTCTTTTGAGGGACCTTGGTTCAGCGCTAGCACCAGATAATGCTTTTGGAATTATACAAGGACTTGAAACAGTAGCTTTAAGAATGAAACAGCATTGCTTAAATGCTGAAAAAACTGTCGAGTATTTATCTAAACACAAAAATGTTGCTAGAGTAATCTATCCAACAAAATATGAGGGTGAAATAGGAAAAAGAGCTAAAAAATATCTTAAAGGTGGATACGGTGGTTTAGTTGGAATAGAGCTAAAAGGTGGTATTGAAGCTGGTAAAAAATTTATTGAGGCTTTAAAAATGTTCTACCATGTAGCTAATATTGGTGACGCAAGAAGTTTGGCTATTCATCCAGGGTCAACTACTCACAGTCAATTAAATGAGAAAGAACTATTAGCAGCTGGTGTCACACCAGGGTATGTAAGGTTGGCGATAGGTATAGAGCATATAGATGATATCATTGAAGACCTAGAGCAAGCACTCAATAGAGCTTCAGATAATATTGAGAATATTAAAAAAGCTAAAGCTGTCGGTTAGAATTTTTATATATAATCATAAGATATGTGGTCAAAACAAAAATTGACCCTAACTGGTGTAGTGATGCATATTTAATCTCTACACCAGAAATTAAAGTTACAATTCCTAAAAAAACTTGAAGCAAAATTGCTACATCAAATAATATAACATTTTTAATATTAGATTTATTTTTTATAAAAAAATAATTTAAAATCAAAATAAATAATAAAAGTAAATAAGCTGTAAAACGATGCAAAAATTGAATTATGGATACATTGTAAAATAATTGAGTGCTTAATAAGTCTAAATAACTAACATCACCAGGGAAAAAACTACCATTCATATCGGGCCATGAATTATAAATAAGACCTCCATCTAAGCCTGATAAAAAAGCACCCAATATAATTTGTAGAACAATCAGTATAAGAATAAATAATAAAAGCTTGTATGGCAATTTAAATTGAAATTTCTTAATTTTACAAACATTCAAAATAAACCAAAAAATTAAACATAGAATAAATAGTGCTAAAGATAAGTGTATACTTAACCTAAAGTGACTAACATCATTGTTTTGGATTAATCCACTAGAAACCATATACCAACCAATAAATCCTTGAAGACACACAAGGAAAAATATCCAATAATATTTATTTGAATAATGTTGGGTATTTTTAAAATATAGACTAAATAAAATTAAAGGTATCAGGGTAAATAATCCAACAAATCTTGCTAACAATCTATGAGCGTATTCCCAATAAAAAATCACCTTAAACTCATTTAGAGACATGCCGTAATTTATGTTTTGATATTCTGGAATTTTTTTATATTCAGAGAAATAAAAGTTCCACTCATTAATGTTTAGGGGTGGAAGTATTCCCGTAAAGAGTTCCCAAGCAGTAATAGATAAACCTGAATCAGTTAGTCTAGTAAGTCCACCAACAGCTACCATAAGAATAATTAATAAAAATAATGTTATTAACCATAATTTTAAATATTTAATATAGGTGTCGCTATTTACAAACATAAATTATACTTATAATAATTACTTTAATAACCAATTGATTAAATGTCGCCTATAAACAAAAAAAAATTAAATTTAATAAGAATTAAGCTAGATAGGCTTGATACTGAGTTGCTTAAATTGTTAAAAAAAAGATCTAATTTAGTAAACGATGTATTAAAGGTAAAAATTCATAAAAAAGAAATCATCGATAAAAAAAGAATAAACTTCATACTTAAAAAAATTGAAAAAAAATCAATACAGTTACAAATTGATCCAAAAATCACAAACAGAATATGGAAAAATATGATTTGGTCTTTTATTGGTTATGAAAAAAGAAATTTTAGAAAAAAATAATACTATTTACTGTGTGGGGGTAATTTTTTCTCTACAAACATCTCGTGCTTTCTTGTAGCAGGATTATATTTTTTAGCTGATAGTTTAACTTTAGCTTTTTCTCCACCAGCTGGTTTTTTAACATAATAAAAATATGGACTATCAGGTTTAGCCTCGGGTACTAATCTAACTTTAACGTGCGTTTTTTTTGCCATATTATTTTAAGTTTTTTAATTGTTTTATTAGGTCTGAAATTTTCTTAAGTTTATTTTTTATAATATAATCAGCATTTATAGAATTATTTGGTAATTCGTCAAGTTTTAAAGATTTATCAGAATTAAGAACTTTTTTAACACCAATAATTGTCATTCCTTGATCTTTAAGTAGATATTTAATTTTTCTTAAAACCTCTATTGTGTCATTGTTATAATATCTTCTATTACCATTTAAAATTTTTGGCTTAATTTGCTTAAATTCTTTCTCCCAGAACCGAATGGTATGAGTACTCAGAGTTCCTTTTTTCTTATTTACAAGATTAAGAATTTTAGCAACCTCCCCTATAGATTTATAAGCGTTATTATCTTTATGAATCATTCTTAGAATTTACCAAATCTTTAAATTCTTTAGAAGCTTTAAATAGGACGACATCTCTATCAGATATAGTTTTTTGCTCTTTAGTTTTGGGGTTTCTGCCAATTCTACTTTTTTTTGAACGTATTGAAAATGTACCAAATTTTGATAATTTTAGTTTTTTTTCATTTTTTAAATTTTCCACTATTGTGCTTAAAAAATCATCTATCAGATTTTCAGATATATTTTTAGAAAAACCAATTTGCATATAAATAGAGTTTATTAAGTCTTTTTTAGTTAAGTTAACTCTAGTCATTAATTAATATTATTTCTTATTTTTTCTATTAAATCACCACTTACTGTTTTCGTACAAACACTCAAAGAGTTTGAAAACCCAATATGATCAGTCCCACCATGACTTTTGATAACAGGGTGGTCTAAGCCAATAAATATAGCTCCATTATATAGTCTTGGATCTAATCTTGCTTTAAATTTTTTTAAATTTGAAATATTTAATAAAGATGAAATTTTACCAATAATATTACCTGTCATAGCTTTCTTTAATTCACTTGTAATAAAGTTTGCAGTACCCTCAGCTGTTTTTAAAGCAACGTTTCCAGTAAAGCCGTCTGCAACAATGACATTCACATCTCCATTCATTAATTGATTGCCTTCAATATAGCCCTTAAATTCAAAATCCTCATTTTGTCTTTGGTTTAATATTTGATAAGTTTCTTTTATAATTTCATTGCCTTTGAGCTCTTCAGATCCAATATTCAATAAAGCAACTTTTGCATCATCATTTGGGTATAAAGATCTAAATAATGAAGATCCCATTATTGAAAAATCAATTAAGTTTTTTGGGTTACATTCAATATTTGCTCCCAAATCTAGCACAACACTCATTCCTTTTTTGTTTGGCCATAAAGCAGATAAAGCTGGTTTATCAATATTTTCAATCATTTTAAGATTGAGTTTTGATATAACCAATAAAGCTCCTGTATTTCCTGCAGAGATTACTACATCAGATTTTTTTTCTTTAACACTTTGAATAGCTAACCACATACTAGTATTTTTTCCACGCTTGGCACCTTCTAGTGGACTATCTGTGCCCTTAACAATGTCTACTGTGTGAATTATTTCAAAAGAAGTATCGGATAAAACATCTTTAATATGAGGAAGGATTTTATCTTTGTCACCAAAGATTTGATAAAATGAATTTTTATTATTTTTAAAATGATGAATAATACCATCAATAACTTTTTTTGGAGAACCATCACCACCCATTGCATCAACTGCAATCTTGATTATTTTATTCATCTAAAGTTGAGGTATTTATTCCTTGGGGTCTAAAACTTGTCTGCCTCTATACATTCCAGTTTTAAGATCAAGGTGATGAGGTAATCTGTATTCACCAGATTTTTTATCCTCAACAATATTAGTTGATTTGAACTTCATATTCTGAGCTCTTCTCATTCCAGTTCTTGACGGGGATTGTTTACGTTTTGGTACAGCCATAATAAAATTAATGCTTAACTACACCTTTTATATAAGAATTTAAAGTATTATTTATCAAATTTAACCTATATTTTTCTAAATATTCTGCCAAATATTCAGTATTTGTAGCGTTATCTAAAAAAATTTCTAAAAGACTAGCTCTAGATTCTAATGATAGACTATCCCAATCGTGAATTTTATCAATCATTCCATAGAATAAATTTAGATAGTCTTTCATTTTTTTATTAATTGATTGATCGCCATAACCAATTTCCCTGATACTTAATTCTACTTGCCTGAAAGTGAAATCATAAATTTCTTGGAGTAGTTTTTTATCATTATTTTCCTTATAAACTTTTAAAAAGAAAGCGAAATGCAGTAAAAAGAATATCAATCTATCAGAAAAAGTATCTTGATTTTTAAAATCTTTATACAAATCTTTATTTCTAGTTAATTTAACTAAATTGTTGTAAATATTTATAAAGTTTTTGTTCATGAAAAATATATTTTTATTAACTGTTATATTCATATTTATTACAAATTGTTCATTAAAAAAAGTCGATAAACACCATGGTGTTTATAATTTAAAGAAAAAAAGTAATAAATTAGAACTTTTGCAATCAAACACTAATGATGTGATAGAGAAACTTGGTATACCATCAACCAAAAGTACTTTTGATAATGACACATGGATTTATATAGAGAGAAAATTTACCTCGAGCCAATTAAGTAGTCTTGGGAGACAAAAGCTCATAACCAATAATGTTTTGGTTCTTGAATTCAATAATAAAGGTCTCCTTATTAAAAAAAAAATTCTTTCAATGAATGAAATGAATGATTTAGAGATGTCAGCTGATGAAACACTTGTAGGTCAAACAAAAGATTCCTTTATTAGCGATTTTCTCACAAGCATAAGGAAAAAAATTAATGACCCACTAGGTATAAAAAAAGCTAAATAATTTTATTAATAATTAACCAGCAATAACAGCCAATAACAATAGTGCAACAATATTTGTAATTTTAATCATTGGGTTTACAGCGGGACCAGCAGTATCTTTATATGGATCTCCAACAGTGTCCCCAGTAACTGCAGCTTTATGTGCTTCAGAACCCTTTCCGCCATGATTTCCATCTTCAATATATTTTTTTGCATTGTCCCAAGCACCACCACCAGCAGTCATTGAAACAGCTACAAATAAACCTGTAATAATTACACCTAACAACATTGCACCAACAGCAGCTAAAGCAGCTACCTGTCCACCTATAACAAGTATTATATAATATAAAACAATAGGTGAAAGAACTGGCAACAATGATGGCACAATCATCTCTCTAATTGCAGCTAAAGTTAATAAATCAACTAATTTAGCATAATCAGGTTTTTGTTTACCCTTCATGATACCTGGATATTTTTTAAACTGTCTTCTTACCTCAACAACAACAGCACCACCCGCTCTACCTACGGCTTGCATACCCATTGAACCAAATAAATATGGGAGCATTCCACCAATTAATAAACCAACTACAACGTAAGGGTTTGATAAATCAAACGTCACAACAATCCCTTCAAGCTTTGAACCTGCTACACCTGAAAAGTGTTTAATGTCTTCAACGTAAGCTGCAAATAATACTAGTGCACCCAAACCTGCTGAACCAATAGCATATCCCTTAGTAACAGCTTTAGTTGTATTCCCTACGGCGTCTAATGCATCTGTAGTTTTTCTAACACTATTAGGTAATTTAGCCATTTCAGCAATACCACCAGCGTTATCTGTTACAGGACCATAAGCATCTAGAGCAACAACCATACCTGCTAGTGCAAGCATTGTAGTAACTGAAATAGCAATACCATAAAGACCAGCAATTGAATTTGTTGCTAATATACCTGCAACAATAATTAAAGCTGGCACAGCAGTAGCTTCCATTGAAACAGCTAACCCTTGAATAACATTTGTTCCATGACCTGTTGTAGAAGATTTAGCAATACTTCTTACTGGTCTGTATTCAGTTCCGGTATAGTACTCCGTGATCCAGATTAGTAATCCAGTAATCACTAGACCAATTATTCCACAGTAATACAAACTCATACCAGTAAAACTTTTACCATTAACAGTGTATTCACTTGTAAAACCAATTACATAATCAGTAACAGGGTATAAAATCATCAATGATGAAACAGCAGAAACTACAAACCCTTTATATAAAGCATTCATTACGTTTTTACTTTTTCCAAGCTTAACAAAGAAAGTTCCTAAGATTGATGTTAAAATACAAGCTCCACCAATACTTAAAGGGTAGATCATCATATTCATATCACCTGCAAAGAATATCGAAGATAAAACCATTGTTGCAACAATTGTTACAGCATAAGTTTCGAATAAGTCTGCTGCCATACCAGCACAATCACCAACGTTATCTCCAACGTTATCAGCAATTACAGCTGGATTTCTAGGGTCATCCTCAGGGATACCAGCTTCTACTTTACCCACTAAGTCAGCACCAACATCGGCACCTTTGGTAAAAATTCCACCACCTAGTCTTGCAAAAATTGATATTAAAGAAGCACCAAAACCTAATGCAACTAGAGCATTAACAACTTCTCTGTCGTCAATTCCCATTTTTAATAAAATAAAATAATAAACTGCTATAGCTAATAAAGCTAACCCGGCAACAAGCATTCCTGTAACAGCACCTGATTTAAATGCAACAGAAAGACCACTTGCTAAACCTTTTCTTGATGCTTCTGCTGTTCTAACATTTGCTTGAACAGAAACTAACATTCCTACATAGCCTGCTATTCCAGATAATGCAGCACCAATAAAATATCCAAGACCAACCAAAGGACTAAATACAAAACAAATAATAACTAAAACAACAACTCCAACCACGGCTATTGTTTTGTATTGTCTTGCTAAATAAGCCTTTGCACCAATTTGAATTGCAGATGCTATTTCTTGCATCTTAGCATTTCCAGGGCTTAAGTTTAGAATATTCTTACCAGTAAAAAAACCATAAACTATTGCAAGTGATCCTGCTGCTATGGTGTAAAGTAATATTGTTTCTGTAAGTGAGTTCATGATGCCTTTTTAGTTGTTTGGTTGTTAAAATTTTATTATTTAAAGTCCGGACAATACAAAAAAAGCAATAAAAGGCAATATTTAACTTACTAAAACTTATGAAAATAACCTCTATTTTTAAGGGTAATTTGCCTATTTTTATCATCAATAATGGATGATTTTTCAACATGACTTTGAATTGAGCCAATTTTTGTAAGCTTAACTCTACAATTAGAAGCTATTTTTTTTATGATTCTCATCTTATTTTTAGAAGCTGTAAATAAGACCTGATAATCATCACCATTGGAAATGTAATTAATCTTGGATAGTTTTTTAAGATCAAGTATCTTTTTAAGATTATTTGAAATTGGGATGTCTTCTAAAAAAAGTTTATATGACAATTTCTGATTATTAATCATTTTATCAAGGTCTGCTAAGAGTCCGTCAGAGATATCAATTGATGTATTGGCAAATTTCTTGATTTGATCAATTAATTTTAATTGGATATTTGGCATAAAATATTGATTAGTAAAATATTTTTTTAATCTTGGATTAAGCTTAATTTTATTTTTTAAAACTAATAGACCCAAATAACTATCCCCTAAATTTCCAGAAACATATATATCATCATTAATTTTAGCATTGTTTCTATAAACAATATTATTAGCAAAACCTATTGAAGTAATTGTAAAACTTAACTTATTTGAAAAAACAGTATCTCCACCACTTAAAAATATTTTATATTTATTTTGTTCTTGATTAAGTGATTTGCTAATTTTTGATAAATTTAATTTAGAAAAACTTTTTTTATTACCTGATCCTGAAATAAAATAATATTTTGGTTTAATACCTTTGCATATAAGGTCTGATATTGATGATCTGATTATTTTTTTGATAACTAGCTCAGGTTTTTTAAAGTCTATAAAATGATTACCTTCTATATATGTATCAACTGATACTGCTAATTTATTTTTTTTGTCAAAAAAAACATCGTCATTTAAATTTAGGGCACTTGGTGATCTTTTGGAAAGTTTTTGAAAATAATTTTTTATTAATTCGAATTCATGCATTAGTAGTTCTTATTTTTTTAGCTATTTTGTCTAATATTGCATTTAAATATTTAGTTTGACCATCTTCTAAAAAGAAGTTTGATGCATCAAGATATTCTTTAATAATTATTTTAGTAGAAACTTTAGGTTTGTATAAAAACTCAAATATAGCAGATTTTACAATTACTTGAAAAACTTTATCTAAATTACTTAATAAAATATCTTCGCTTAAGTACTTTCTAACCTCTTCTTGAATAACCTCATCTCTTTCTATTGTTCCTAAAACCACATCTTTAATGAACTTCTTAAACCTATGTTTAGGAAAAGTTAAATCTGTGTCATCATTAAAAAAATTACCATATAATTTTTGGATAATTATAACTCTTGGACTTTGATTTGCATTATATGGAGTTCTCATTATTATTGAGAAAGAACAGATATTACAGCTTGAGCTGCTTCTCTTCCTTTTTTCTTTCTAGCTATAGCTTGACGCATATTGAGGCAGGTAATAATTCCATTACCAATAGGTTTTTTATTTTCTATAGATAGTTTCATTATTGCTTCAGTTGAAGCATGAGAAATAAAGTCAAAATGAGGTGTTTGGCCTTTAATAACACAACCAAGAGCTAAAAAAGCATCATACTTCTTAATATTCTTTGAAATTGTAACCGGTATTTCAAAAACACCTGGAACATTGATAATTTTTATTAAACTAGATTTGGGCAATGTGCTCTTTGCACTACTTAGTAAACCTTTTGATATCTCCTTATAATAATCAGCAATAACTATTAAATATTTTTTTTTCATTAAATGATTTCCTGTTTGGTAATCTTTATATCATAACCTTCCAAACCGATAACTTTTTTAAGAGATTTGGTAATTAATATCATATTTTTAATCTTTAAATCTTTAATTATTTGAGCTCCAATACCATAATTTCTTATAAGTTTATCATTCCCCTTTTTATAGAAATCTTTATTCTTATAATCCTTGAGTGTTTGTGTAACAGATTTTAAGTTTGTATCTTTTATAAAAACCAAAACACAGTTATTAAATTTCTTAAAATAATTTAAAGTTTTATCAAATGAATTTGGTAATTGCTGATTGATTAAATAATTTTGAACTACGTTAGATGAAATTACTCTCACTCTTGGTACTATCCCTTTTTTAATATTTCCTTTAATTAGAGCAAAGTGCTCAGATCCATCTAAAAGATTTTCATAAATTCTAATTTTATATTTCTGATTTTTAACTTCTATATCAGATTGTTTTTTAAGTTTAATTAGTTTCTCTTTTTTTAAACGATAAGCAATAAGGTCTTCAATCTTACCAATCTTTAAATTATGTTTTTTTGCAAAATTAAATAAATCTTGACCTTTAGCCATTGTTCCATCTTCATTCATTATTTCACAAATGACTGCAGAGTTATTTTTTTTAGCAAGTTTTGAAATATCAACGGAAGCTTCTGTGTGACCAGCTCTCACTAAAACACCTCCATCTTTTGCAATAATTGGAAAAATATGACCAGGTGAAACAATATCTTTTTTATTCACATTTTTTTTTGAGGCAATTTTAATTGTTTTAGCTCTATCTTTTGCAGAAATCCCAGTTGTTATTCCTTTTTTTGCTTCTATAGAAATTGTGAAAGCTGTTTTATTTCTTGATTGATTTGTTGGTGACATTAAGGATAAATTTAATCTTTTTGCCTGAATGCTATCTAATGCCAGGCAAATTAATCCACGACCATATTTAGCCATAAAATTTATATTTTTAGCACTTGAGTCAGTTGTTGATATTATTAAGTCACCTTCGTTCTCTCTTTTCTCATCATCAACTAAGATGAACATACCACCCTTTTTTGCGATATTAATTATACTTTCAATTGATGTATAATTATTTATTTTCATTAAAATAATTTCTAACGTATTTAGATAAGATATCTATCTCTATATTCACTAGACTACTCTTTTTTAATGAAGATAAGTTTGTAAGTTTGAAAGTATGTGGAATAACCCAAACTTGAAATCCTTTTTGGGTTACTTTGGAAATTGTTAGAGAAACTCCATTAATACAAATAGAAGCCTTTTCTATTATGTTTTTTTTTTCTTTTTTTATTATTTCAAAATCAAACAAATAAGATTTATCAATTTTTTTAATAACTAATATTTTACCAACTGTATCAACATGACCTTGACATATATGACCGGATATTTTTTGACCATATTTTAATGGTAGTTCTAGGTTAATATTATCTTCAATTTTTAAAAATTTAAACTTTGATCTCTGTATTGTTTCGTCAGATAAATAGAATTCCATTAATCTATTTTTAATTGATATTAACGTTAGACAAACGCCATCACATGCAACAGAAACACCAATGTCTTTTTTAGTCAGTTTTAAAATTGAATTTATAAAGATGTTAATACCCTTATCTCTTTTAGTAATTTTTTCAATAACCCCTTGATTAAATATTATTCCATTAAACATATTATCTTTTATAGAGTGTGATTGAATCTTTTCCTAATAATGTATTAATTTTTTTTTTATTTTTATAGTTTTGCGACAAGTATTTAAAGCAATTAAAATGTTTATAAGCAACTAATTTTGATAAACTTTTTTGACTTTTAAATAGGTAAAATTCATTAAATAATTTATTTTTTAAAAAGCTAGAAGTTAAATCATCACCACCTTCAACTAAAATATTTCTAATTCCTATTTTATAAAGCTTCTTAAGAACTAGTTTCAAATCAAAATAACTATTTTTAATTAAATTTGATTTAATTAATTGGATGCCTTTTTTTTTAAATAAAGTAATTTTTTTTTTATTAACATTATTATAAAAGATGATGGTATTATTCTTATTAGCAGTTCTAAAAATATGAGAGTTTATACTTGTTTCCAAATTGTTATCTAAAATAATTCTTTTTGGTGAAAATTTATTCAGACCTTTAAGTCTACAATCTAACTTGGGATTATCTTGATTCAAAGTTTTATATGAAATCATCAAAGAATCATTTTTATATCTTAAAAAATGTGTCAATTTATCAGAGTGAATATCGGTAATTCTTTTTGTCCCTTTGCTATATATCAAATCATTTTTAGAAGTTGCAATTTTACCCGTAACATAAGGAAGATTATTTTTTCTATTAAAAAAATATGGTATATAAAAGTTATTTACTTCTTTTTTAAGTAAATTTTTTTTTACTAAAATATTTTTTGATTGAAGAATTTTTAAAGTTTTACCTTTAACTTTTTTATCAATATCCTCTACACCATACACAACTTCTTTAATTCTATTTTTGATTATAATATTTGTACAAGGAGGAGTTTTTCCATAATGACTACAGGGCTCAAGAGTTACATACATTTTTGCACCTTCTAGATTTTCATTTAAATTTTTAATTGCATTAAATTCAGCATGAGGTGTGCCATTGTAACCTGTTTGTCCAATAGAAATAATTTCATCATTTTTTACAATTACGCAGCCTACTGATGGATTTTCACCAGTAAGACCATGACGAGCACTTGCTAAACTTAAAGCAAGACTCATAAATTTTTTATCTTTTTTTGAAAATTTATCTTTTCTTGTAGACATCTAATTTGTCCACGAATTGCACAAAGTCTTTTTCTTCTCTAAAATTTCTATAAACAGAGGCAAATCTAACGTAAGCAACTGGATCAAGATCTTTCAGACCTTCCATAACCAGTGTACCAATTGTATTTGATGAAATTTCACTTTGACCAAGCTCTTCTAATGCTCTTGAAGTTCGACTAATAAACTTTTCCGCTGTTTCGGTATCTATTGGTCTCTTCTTGAGTGCTATATAAATAGATTTAGATAATTTATCTCGATCAAAAGATGATTTTCTACCATTTTTTTTGATAACCATTATTTCCCTAAATTGAACTCTTTCAAATGTAGTGAACCTTGCACCACATACACACAATCTTCTTCTTCTTATTGCAGTTCCATCTTCCGTAGGTCTAGAGTCTACTACTGATGTTTCACCTTTTTTACAAATTGAACAAATCATTTATTTTAAGTTTTTATAAATTGGAAAAAAAGATGTAAGTTCTATAACTTCATTTCTAACTTCTTCTTCAATCTTACTATTATCTTCAGGGTTCTCAGATAATCCTTTTACCACCCTGGTAATTAATTCACCTACTTTTTCAAATTCTTTTAATCCAAAACCTCTAGTTGTTGCTGCTTGAGTTCCCAATCTTATACCAGATGTAATCATTGGCTTTTCTGAATCGAAAGGTATTCCATTCTTATTACAGGTAATATAAGCTCTTGAAAGACTTTCGGCTGCCAAATTACCCTTTACATTAAAAGGTCTCAGATCAACCAACATTAAATGTGTGTCTGTACCACCAGAATAAATCTTAAATCCATTATTTTTAAGTGTTTCTGATAAAATTTTAGCATTAGCTAATACTGATTTTATATAATCTTTAAAATCAGGTCTTAATGCTTCTAAAAAACCAGCTGCCTTAGCCGCAATTACATGCATTAATGGTCCACCTTGATAACCAGGGAATACTGCTGTGTTAAATTTTTTTGCAAGATCTTCGTGATTGGTCAAAATAATTCCACCTCTCGCACTTCTAAATACTTTATGAGTTGTTGAAGTAACTACATGTGCATGATCGCAGGGATTAGGATAACCTTTACCAGCAACTAAACCAGAAAAATGAGCCATATCCACCATAAGATATGCTCCTACTTTATCAGCAATCTCTCTAAATCTCTTAAAGTCTATTACTCTTGAGTAAGCACTCCCACCACAAATTATAAGTTTTGGTTTGTGTTCTAAAGCAAGTTTTTCAACATTATCATAATCAATAAGTTCAGATTCTTTATCAACATCATATCCTATTGGATTAAACCACTTACCTGACATTGAAATTTTTAATCCATGCGTAATGTGTCCACCGGAATTTAGACTCATTCCCATAAATGTATCACCTGGATTTAATAGTGCTAGAAATACAGCTCCATTTGCTTGAGCTCCAGAATGTGGTTGAGCATTAGCAAATTCACAATTGAATAATTTTTTTAATCTTTCAATTGCTAAATTTTCAGCAACATCAACATGCTCACATCCATTGTAGTATCTTTTTCCAGGATACCCTTCTGCATATTTATTTGTTAGGACAGATCCTTGTGCTTCTAGAACAGCTTGTGAAACAATATTTTCAGAAGCAATTAATTCAATATGTTGTTGTTGTCTTTTTAATTCATCACTGATTGCTTTATGTAATTCTGGATCTACCACAGCTAAACTGTCTTCAAAAAAACTTTTATAACTGTCATTTAGATAATTTTTTTCACTAGACATAATTAAATTTTCTTAATTCTTTTTGCGTGTCTTCCACCTTCAAACTTCGTATTTAAAAAAACACTGACACAATTTAAAGCATTTTTTTTTGTAAGCAGTCTTGAACCTAATGTAATGATATTTGCATCGTTATGCAATCTTGATAATTTTGTAGATTTTAAATTAAAACATTGTGCAGCACGTATATTTTTATGTCTATTTGCCGCAATATTCATACCCATACCTGAACCACAAACTAGTATGCCTGAATGTTTATTATTTGTTTTAACTTTTTTAGCAACCTTATGAGCATAATCAGGATAGTCGACTTTATCACTATTGAAAGGACCTAGGTCTGTATATTTAATTTTTTGTTTATCTAAATGAAGTTTAATATTTTCTTTTAACTTATAACCAGCATGATCAGATGATAAAAAAATTTTTTTCAAATTAATTAAACTTATAATCTAAAACACAAGCTACTAGGTGAATTCGATTTTCTTCACCACCGTTAAAAGCATTGTGGTATTTTGTATTATTAGTAACCCAAACGGATCCATCTGCAGGCATATGCTTAGCGACATGATCTACTACCATAATGGCACCAGGATTAGTAATTATTGGAATATGTAATCTTGGTTCCGGATCTCTGTGCCAACTTAGTGTAGATCTAGGTTCTTTTAACAGTATTCTTACTCTACCCAATTTATATTTTGAGGAAAGTGTATCAAATACTTCTTTGAAATAAGTATTTTCATAATCCTTTATAAACTCAGAGTAGGCAGATTCATCGACCATGACGTCTCTTGTAACTTCTTTGCCTGACTTGTCTGGCTTAGTCCAATAAACACCTCTAGCTTTACTTCCTTTAACAGAATCTGGATCACCAGGAATTTGTGTTAGAGAAATAGCTCCAAAGTGGGCAATTCCTCCACCATCATCAAATTTTTTAGTTTGAATAATTTGATTGTAGGCTTCTTGCAATTTATCAATATCAAACTTGATATTTTGTTTTTGAAAGTCACTAAAATCTAAAATCTTATCTTCTTTTTTTAGACTTAGGTTTACAATATTTTTGTTTTCAATACTCATGTTGATTGTTTTTTATCCTTTTTAATATATATTTGTATAATACATTTGTCGCATTTTAAAAATAGATTTAAACATGATTACAGGAAATTATCCAAATTTAAGACTTAGACGTAGTCGTAAAAATGATTGGTCTAGAAGATTAATTCAAGAGAATAGCCTTTCATCTAGCGATTTTATATTACCTATATTCTTAATTGATGGAAAAAATATAAAACAATCCATTAAAACGATGCCTGATGTTTATAGATATACAATAGATAAACTTGGAATTATTGTTGATAGAGCGATCAAGAACAATATACCAATGGTTACATTGTTTCCCCACACAAACAAAATGAAAAAAAATGATATTGGAACTGAAGCTTTAAATGAGGATAATCTTGTTTGTAAAGCAATTCGATATATTAAAAAAAAATATAAAAATGAAATTGGTATTATGTGTGATGTGGCTCTGGATCCCTACACTTCTCATGGTCATGATGGTTTAATAAAGTCAGGCTACGTATTAAATGACGAAACTATTGAAGTCTTAATAAACCAATCATTGTTACAAGCAGAGATTGGTTGTGATGTTCTGGCTCCATCAGACATGATGGATGGAAGAATTGGTAAAATAAGAAAAGCTTTAGATAAAGAAGGACATGAAATGGTTCAGCTACTTTCTTATGCGGTAAAATATGCTTCAAGCTTTTACGGACCATTCAGAGATGCGGTTGGTTCAAAAGGTTTATTAAAGGGTGATAAGAAAAATTACCAAATGGACTTTAGAAACAGTGACGAGGCAATAAGAGAGGTAGCTCTAGATATTAAAGAAGGAGCTGACATGGTTATGGTTAAACCTGGTATGCCTTATTTAGACATAATTAAAACTGTTAAAGATAATTTTAAGATTCCTGTTCTTGCTTATCAAGTCTCAGGCGAATACTCACTATTAAGTAATAGTATTAAAAAAGGTCTAATAGATAAAGGCTCTGTATTAGAGAGTTTGATTTCTTTTAAAAGAGCCGGTGCAAATGCTATAGTAAGCTATTACGCAGATAGAATTAACGATTTAATCAAATAATTATTTTAAAAGATTAATAAAATGAGTCCTAGAAGTAGGAAGGTTTAAATTATTTGGTTTTAGAATACTTTTTTCAAGGTAATCACTAATAAGTTTTAGACCTTTGAGTAAATTTTTTAAATTAACATCTATATTATTTTCATCTATTAAAAAACTTGGTATACTTTTTTTTTCTGTTGAAGATTTAACGTAATAATTGACTTCACTGTCAACAATTTCTTTTTCAGCCATATTTTTTAATTCCAAATCATATCCCAATAATTTTAACAGTTCCAACTCCCAAAAAATATATTTTTGTATCCAGTTATCAGAAGTTAATATTTCAAAAAATTTATCAATTAATTTAAAAATTTCTTTATTGGATTGAGCTTCAGCCGTAAGAAGCTTTATAAGATGCATAGCTGAGGTAATACAGGATAGTTTTTGATTTTCGTCAAAATAGAGTGGAGTTAAAGCTTTTAAAATTTCTATTTTAAAATAACCAATTCTAGTAACACTTTTAGAATTATAGTTTACATGAATTTTATTTCCAATTTGTAAATAATTTTTAATTTTCTTTGATGTGCCACCAAAAATTATTCCTGAAATTTTTCCATGGTTTTCAGTAAAAACTTCAGCGATTATTGAATTTTCACTGTATCTATTTTTGGAAACTAAATAAGCGCTATCATCCCAATTCATTTTTTAAAAACATCCTCAAAACATAAAGATGCAGCATTCTGTTCTGCGTCTTTTTTAGAGGTTCCCTCTGCAGTGAAAAATTTAGTATTTTTTAATTTTACAGCAACTTTAAAGAGTGGTTTGTGTCGAGGACCAGTATTAGATACCAACTTATATATTGGCAAGACTTTGAAAATCTTAAGCGAGTATTCTTGGAGTTTTGTCTTTGCATCAATTTGAGTTACAACGCTTGCTGTAATATGCTCTCTCCATAGATTGAGAATAAATTTTTCAGTGAAATTTAAACCCTTATCAAGATAGATCGCTCCAATTAAAGCTTCTAAGCAATCTGCTACTATTTTATCTTCGATTTGTATTTTTTTGTTTTTAGGATTTAAAACCAAAATATATTTTTCTAATTCAATTTTTTTTGCAATCTCTAGACATTTTTTTTTATTTACTAATGAAGCAAATTTTTTATCTAACGCCCCTTCTCTTTCTTCTGGATAAAGTTCTAGTAATTTTTTTGCAATAATTAGACCTAAAACTCTATCACCTAAAAATTCAATTTTTTCATTATTGTTTAATGAGTCAAAACTTTTGTGTGTTAAGCTTTTAATAAATATCTTTTGATTAGAAAACTTTACTTTTAATTTCTTTTCTAATGCTACAGGATTAATTTTCATTAAATAATTTTCTTAAAAAACCTATCAAATCTAATTGTTTTGTGCCATTTCCAAAAAGAAAAAATATTAGCTATTCTGAAATCAGATGAAAAAAAAATAAATTGAGCTTTACCTACTAAATTGTCTTCATGAACATATCCAACACTAGTCAGATATCTACTATCTTTAGAGCAATCTCTGTTATCGCCTAAAAAAAAGTAGTGTTTAGAAGGAATTATAAAATTGTCAGAATTCTGAAAACTATAACTTTTTAAATATACGCTACTATGTGTTTTGCCATTTGGAAGTTTTTCCTCAAATGTATTAACGTCTATTGTTTGATTTCCACAATAAATTTTATCCTTTTGAGAAGTTCTGGATTTTAATATTTGATTATTGTTTACAAATAAATCTCCATTAATGAATTGAATATTATCACCTGGTAGGCCAATTAAACGTTTAATATAATCCGTCCTATTATCAGCTGGTGTTTTAAAAACAATAACATCACCAACCTTAGGTTTATTAGAAAATAGTCTTCCTTTTATTATTGGAGGGCTAAAAGGGAAAGAATGTTTGCTATAACCATAAGAATATTTCGTAACAAACAATCTATCACCAATTAAAAGTGTTGGTTCCATCGATGAAGAGGGAATATAAAATGGTTGAATAAAAAGAGATCTAATAACTATAGCTATAACTAAAGCGTAAAAAATTGTCTTAATATTATCAATTATAATATTTTTAGTTATCATTTTTTTTGTAAAATCACGTAGGCTATAGAATATTTTTTTTCATCTGAAATTGACAGAAAGAAATCAAAGTATGATGTCTTAAATTGCTTTTTAACAATTTTTTTAATTTTATCTGTGACTACAAATGTGGGTTTGCCTAATTTATCATTAATTATAGTTATGTCTTTAAAATTCAAATTATCTCTAAAACCTGTTCCAATTGCTTTAGAAAACGCTTCTTTGGCGGCAAATCTTTTAGAATAATAAGATTTTTTATTTGTTATTTTTTTGGCTATCAATATTTCTGAGCTAGAAAAAACTCTTTTAATAAAACTAATGTTTTTTAAAGATTTATGTATTCTAATATTTTCTACTATATCAACACCAATACCAAGAATTTTCATATCTATTTATTGGTTATTTTTTTAAATGTTTTAATGGTGTTTTTTAAACCATGAGTGAGTGACTCACCGATTATAAAATGACCAATATTAAATTCTGTAATTTCTTTAATTTTACTTAATATAGCAGTAGTTTTATAGTCAAGACCATGACCAGCATGAACCTCGATTCCTAGCTGAACACCAAGTTCTGAACATTTCTTAATTTTTAGATATTCATTTTTATAATTTTTATTTTCTTTTACTAAATTAGAAATTTTCCCAGTATGTAATTCAACACAAGTAGCATTTAATTCTTTTGCAATTTTTATATCTTTTAACGTTGGGTCTACAAATAAACTTGTTCTAATATTTTTCTTATTAAATAATGATATTATTTCTTTTATCTTTTTTTTATTTTTTACTAGGTTTAAACCACCTTCAGTTGTTACTTCCTTTCTTTTTTCTGGAACTATGCAAATAAAATTAGGTATATTTTTTAATGCTATATCTATTATTTTTTTGTTTAGTGAAATTTCTAAATTAGTGATTATTTTTTTATTTTTACAAATTTTAATAACATCAATATCTTTTATATGTCTTCTGTCTTCTCTTAAATGTATGGTTACTGAATGAGCACCACATTTAGTTACATGCTTAGCAATAGTTAATGGATCCGGATGGAACGTTCCTCTTGCATTTCTTATTGTAGCAACGTGATCAATATTAATACCTAGTCTTTTCATTTTATAAATCTACTTCCAGGAACTGTAATCGGAATATTTCTAAGACTTTCTGGAAGATTATTTTTATTAAATGTTGGAACGTCTATCTTCATATGTGAGATAATATTTTTTTTTATCTTTAGCGAGTTCTTGGTTGATCTATCGATAATCGAGGCAAAGCCAATAAGTTTTGCACCTGGTTTTGTAATCAACTTAACGCATTCTAAGCTTGATTTTCCTGTTGTTATAACATCTTCAATTATTAAAACTTTTGATCCTTTTTTTATATGAAACCCACGTCTTAAAGCAAATTTACCATTAACTCTTTCACAAAATATTGTCTCTTTTTTTAAAAGTTTACCAATTTCATAACCAATAATAACACCTCCCATTGCAGGGGCTAAAATCAAATCTATAGATTTAAATTTTTTTTTAATTTTTTTGGCTAATGAATTACAAATATTCTTAGCTAAATGTGGAAAGCTTAAAAGTTTAGCACACTGAATATATTTAGGTGAATGTAAACCTGACGAAAGAATAAAATGACCTTCTAAAAGTGCGTTAGTTTTTTTTAAAATATTTAAAGATTTTTTGTGTGAAAGCATTACGTTCCTTTAACCAGTTATCCTCATGTCTAATGATTTTAAATTTTATTTCCTTTTGTTTTAACTCACTGATAAAATTTGTAAAGTTCTTCAAGTCTTTTATAATTAGATTGAATTTAAAATTAATATATTCTTTTGACTTTTCTTTCATTTCAACACTCGAGATGTTTAAACTATGGCTACCAAGTAAAGTTGTTATCTCTCCTAATTTACCTGGTTTATCAGGCAAAGAAATCCATAGCGTAGTATTGTATTTTTTAATTCTTTGAGCCTTCTCTTCTCCTTTTTTATACCAATACTTTCTAATTGCTGATCTTGCTTTTCCAGTTTTTGTAACAGGTATCCAGTGCAATGAAGGTGATTTATTTTTAGAGGTAATAATATCCACTACATCTCCATTATAAAGTATACTTTGTAACTCACTATCATTACCATTAATTTTACAGGCTATAGTGCTATTACCTATTTTAGTATGTACAGCATATGCAAAATCAATCGGCGTTGCATCCTTTGGTAATTTAATTACAGATCCTTTTGGAGTGAAACAAAAAACATTTTCCTGAAACATTTGTAGCTTGGTGTACTCATAAGAATGCTCTGGGTTTTCATTCTTGTCAATAATCTCAACTAAGTCGGCAAGCCAGTCATACTCTTTCCAGGTCAATGAATTAAATTTTTCAGAAGATTTATATTTCCAATGTGATGCTATACCTCTTTCTGCATACTCGTGCATTTGCTGTGTTCTAAGTTGTATTTCTATTGGCCTTCTATTGGGTCCTATAATTGAAGTATGCAATGATTTATATTTATTAATCTTAGGTGACGAAATATAATCTTTAAATTTTCCAGGTATACAATTCCACTCTTTGTGGAATATACCAAGAGCTTTATAGCAGTCTTCAATGTTATCAAGTATTATTCTAAATCCAATGATATCTGAAATTTGTTCTAGTGATATTCTTTTTTTTTGAACTTTTCTCCAAATAGAAAAAGGAGTTTTTTCTCTACCAATAATTTCAGCATTTATTTTATGTTCATTTAACAATCCACTGAATTGTAATGAAATTGAGTTAAAGCTATCTACTTTATCATCTTTAATTTCATCTAATCTTTTTTTTATAAGTTGTCTTGCGTTATTATTTAGAACTTTAAAAGATAAATCCTCTAGCTCATCTCTAATTCTATGCATACCCATTCTGTCTGCTAATGGTGCATAAATTTCCATAGTTTCTTTTGCGATACGTTCTTTTTTTTCAATTTTTGAAATTGCATCGATAGTCCTCATGTTATGTAATCGATCAGCAATTTTAACAAGCAGAACCCTAATATCTTTTGATGTTGCTAAAATTAATTTTCTAAAATTTTCAGCTTTTGATGTTGATGTGGCTTGATTTTCAAAAACTGATATTTTTGTTACACCATCAACTAAATCAGCAACCTCTTGCCCAAACTCATTCTTTATAGTTTCGTAAGTAGCATATGTATCTTCGATAGTATCATGAAGCAGTCCTGTTGCTATAGTTGCACTATCTAGCTTTAGTTCTGTTAATATATTAGCTACAGCAATAGGGTGAATTGAATATGGGTCCCCAGAATAACGTTTTTGGTTTTCATGTGCTTTAACAGCAAAATTATAAGCTTTATTTAATTTTTCTGGATTTAAAAACTTATTATAAATTTTGACTTTATTTATTAATTCTTCAGAATTAAGCATGCCCGATTATAACATTAATTTATATTTGTTTAATAGACCTTAAGTCCCTAACCGGTAAAGAGTTGATCAAATTAACTATATTAATCTTGGATTTAGGATGTTTCCATGATTTATCAAGTTCAAATAAGGGTAGTAACACAAAATTTCTTTTATTCATTCGGGGATGTGGCAAAATTAATTGGTTATTTTTTTCATTTAATATCTTTTTAGCATAATCAATAATATCAATATCACATGTTCTTGGTGCATTTTTTTTTCCCCTAACTCTACCTAATTTTAATTCTATTAAATTACAAATTTTTAATAATTCAAGTGGCACTAAACTTGTTTTTATTTTTATAATAATATTAATATAATTAGGCATAGATGGGTCTGGCCATGATTCGGATATATAATTTGATGAAGATTTTAAAATTTTTATTTTATATTTTTCTAATTCAACTTTGGCTATTTCAATATTGCTAATTTTGTTTCCTAAATTTGACCCTATAGCTAAATAAACTGAATTAGCTAGATTTTCTAATATGTCTTGCTTTTTCACGATTCCAATCTCTATTTTTTTTTGTAGCTCTTTTATCAAATTGCTTTTTACCTTTACCCACGGCTATTTCAATTTTAGCCTTGCCATTTTTAAAATACATCTTCGTTGGAACAAGCGTTAAACCGTCTCTCTGCATTTTTCCAATTAATTTATTAATTTCTTTTCTATTTAATAAAAGTTTCCTTTCATCCATTGGGTTGTGATTTGAGTAACTGGCCTGCTTGAAAGCTGCGATATGAGAATTAATCAAAACTATTTCACCATCTTTTTCTACAGCATATGAATCTGCTATATTAACCTTACCATCCCTTATTGATTTGATCTCTGATCCTTTGAGCACAATTCCTGCCTCTATTAATTCTTCAAAAAAATAGTTAAAGCTTGCTTTTCTATTTAAACAAATAATTTTTAAACCAGGATTGGTTTTCTTATTCATTAGAGTAGGTTTGCTGATGCTAGGGCTTTTTTAATAGCTTCCTTGGTTGGTTCTGTAACTTTTACTAAAGGCAACCTAACATCGTCTCCACATAAACCTAAAAGTTTTGCAGCATATTTAACTGGACTTGGATTACTTTCTATAAACATTGAATTATGAATTGGCTGGAGTATCTTGTCTAATCTACCCGCCTCAAATTTTCCTTCTTCAGAATCTATTTTAGAAAATTTTTGGAAATCAGAACAAAGCTTTGGGGCTATGTTCGCTGTAACACTAATAGAGCCTACCCCACCTCTTTTATTAAAATCTAATGCATTATCATCATTGCCAGTTAGTTGAATAAAATCATTACCCATTTTATTTTTTTGTTGATCAACCCTATCAAGGTCACCTGTTGCATCCTTTACGCCAACAATATTTTTTAACTCAAACAATCTAGCCATTGTATCGACTGACATATCAATTACAGATCGTCCTGGAATATTATAAATTAATATAGGTATACCAACCTTGTCATTAATGGCCTTATAATGTTGATACAACCCTTCTTGAGTTGGTTTATTATAATAAGGTGTCACTATTAAAGCTGCATCAGCACCTACTTTTTCAGCATGAGTAGTTAAAGAAATAGCCTCTTTTGTTGAGTTGGAGCCAGTACCAGCTATTACTATGTTTTTTCCATTACTTTCTTGAATACATAGCTCGATAACTTTTTGATGTTCGTCATGGCTTAATGTTGGGGATTCACCCGTAGTTCCTGCGGGAACTAGACCATTGGTTCCATTGTTTATTTGGAAATGGATGAGCTTAATGTAAGAATCTTCATCAAGCTTATCATTTTTAAACGGAGTTATTAAAGCAACATTTGATCCTTTGAACATAAATACTTATAACATAGTTTATTGATTCATTTACTAAAATTTATGCTTAAAAATATATCCTTTTATATAAAATTATTTTTGCTGACATTGTTATTTGCGGCTAGTTCAAATGCCGTAGAACTATCAATAATTCCATTGAAAAAACCTATTTTGGATAAAATAACAAAACAAAATAAATTGACTCAAGGTATTATAAAACCCAAATCAAAACCTATTAAAGAAGTTGAAAAAAAATATTTATCAAAAAAAATTGAAAAACCTGAACCTAAGCCATCAAAACAAACTAAAGAAATACCTCCTAAAGTAGTTGAAAAAAAAGAGATAAAAATAAAAAAGGTCACTTTTTTAATACCAAAAAGTAAGCCATTAATTGTCAAAAAGGCATCTACAGCAAAAAAAACAAAATCAAAATTTTTTAATCAAAAAGACTTTAATATCGCAAAAAAATCTATTCAAGCTATAGAGAAGCGTCAATGGTCTACAGCTTTGTCTTTATCAAAAAAAGCTAGAGACAAATCTATATATGATTTTATTCAATGGAGACATTTACTCACAACTGGTAATCAGGCAAGTTTTTATGATTATTTAACATTTATTAATCGTAATCAAAATTACCCAAGAATTAATAGAATTCGTTATTTAGCAGAACACAAACTTTCAACAAATGAAATCAAACCAAAAAATATTATTTCTTGGTTTGATTCAAAAGAACCTTTAAGTGGTTATGGAAAGTTAATACTGGGAGAAAGCTTTATACAAACTGGCAATATTGAAAAAGGAACATCTTTAATTAAAGATGGTTGGATAACCGCTGATCTAAATAGATCTAATATGAAATTTTTTAGAAAAAAATATAAGAAATATCTAAATTCAGATGACTATATTAAAAGAGCAGACTATTTAGCTTGGGAAGGTAAATCCTGGGACTTAAAAAGAATGTTGAGGTATTTACCTAAAGACTACGAGTTACTTTATACGGCTAGACAAATTTTAATGAGTAAATCTTATGGTGTAGATAAAGCTATAAAGAATGTTCCAACAAAACTTAAAAATGATGCAGGATTAAATTATGATCGACTTAAATGGAGAAGAAAAAGAGGAAGGGTAGATGATTCCCTAGAGATTATTTTTAAAGTTAGAAATAATAAAGATTATTTAGTGAGACCTGATAAATGGTGGACTGAAAGAGCAATTATGGCAAGGGCTCTTATTTACAAGAATAAATATGAGTCTGCATATAAGGTTGCGAGCAAACATACTCTTGATAAAAGTCCTCAATATGCTGAAGCTGAATGGATGAGTGGATGGATTGCTTTAAGTTTTTTAGATGATCCTATTTTAGCAATAGATCATTTCAACAACTTCTATCAAAACGTTGGCTACCCTATAAGTTTATCTAGAGGAGCATATTGGCTTGGAAGATCTTATGAAAAAATGGGAGACCAAAAAAAATCTCAACAATGGTACGAAGAAGCAACCAAGTATTTAACAACATATTATGGTCAATTAGCTCATTTAAAAATCAAACCTAATGAAAAATTTGAACTTGAAGAACAACAAATAATTACAGATGAATATAGAAAATATTTTTATAAAAAAGATTTAGTAAAAATTATTTATCTTTTAAATGAATTAAATAAAACTAAATATACTAAAAATATTTTAAAACATATTGCTAATGATAATGTTGATAGTGGTAGTGAAATTTTAGCAGCCGAGCTTGCAACTAATATATCAAGATATGATTTTGCAATACAAGTTTCAAAGATTGCATCTTATGAAAAAAGATTTCATAATGTTTTTAACTATCCAATTATAAGTACCCCTAATTATGTTAATGGTCGTAAAATACCTGAAACAGCATTTATACTTTCATTAATTAGACAGGAAAGTGAATTTGATATGACAGCTAACAGTCATGCAGGTGCACAAGGATTAATGCAATTAATGCCTTCCACAGCAAATTTAGTTGCTAAACAAGCTAAGCTTCCTTATTCAAAATCTAGGTTAACAACTGATCCAGAATACAATATTAACTTAGGCTCTCATTATATTGCAGGTTTAATTTTACAGTACGATGGCGCCTATCCTTTTGCAACAGCTGCTTATAACGCCGGTCCAAAAAGAGTTAAATATTGGAAAAAAATAAATAAAGACCCTCAAAAAAAACAAGTTGATTTTGTAGATTGGGTTGAATTAATTAAATTTAAAGAAACAAGAAATTATGTACAACGAGTTATGGAAAACTACAATGTCTATAGATATATATTAAAAAAAAAACCAATAAAGATGATGAATTTTTTTAAAGATCAGCCATTATTTTAATGCAAAATTACTTTTTAAATAAAAATATAATACTATTTTTTTTATTATTAAGTTTATCTTTTTTAATTTTAAGATTTTTTTTACCAAGTTTTTACTATCCTCAAGAAGATAACTTAGTTAGGTATATATTTGAATCCAAAAATGGTAGCTACCTTCCAATGATCCACTCATATAGTAATTTTATATTTTCACCATTATATGAATTAGAAAATGAGTTCGGTAATAAAAATTTAGCGTTTCCATACTTGGCTCTCTTTATACCAAGTGTTCTATTAGATATATTTGGACCAATATCATACATTTTTATTGAGTTTTTTGCTGTTACATTTTTTTTAATTATTTTTTATAAAATATCAGTGTTACTAAAGTTTAATAATTTATCCGCAGCCGTAATAAGTTGTTTTTTATTTTTATTACCTTCAATTATTAGAGAATTAGACTATTTAATTAATAATGAAATAGTATCCATAATTAATAGTAGTGTTAAAAGTTTTTACTCTTTAAGGGTTCCAAGAGCATTAATTACAAATTTATATTTTTTCTGTTTTATATTTATTTTAATGAAAATTGATAGAGATAAAAGATATACAGTAAAAAGGTCTTCTTTAATGGGAGTATTAGTTGGATTATCAATTCATGCACTTTTTCTTTTTGCTGTCATTGAATTTTTTATATTATTTTTTTATTTAATCCTAAATTATAAAAAACAAATTTTTAAAACAATAAAAAAAGAAATAAAATTTTTTTTCACACTTGGTATTGTAGTTAGCTTTTTTTTAAGCTTGTTTGTGATACATCTGTATAAACTTTTCCCAGATAGTAATACTGCCATTGGCAACTTTGAAATCAATTATGAACAAAAAATAAATTTAATAAAATACACATTTAAATATTTAAGTAATAAGTTTTTTTTATTATTACTTATTACTAACATTATTTTATTTTTGTATATTAAGAAAAGAGAAGGCAATTTTTTAATAATTTTTTTAAGTTATTTATCATCAATCATAGCACTTTTATTTTTTGTATTATTGATTAACAGACACATTCACTATGATTTAATACAAAGAACAATATTTAATACTGGAATTCTATTTTTTTTATTAGCTACATTTAAAATTTTAGATCACAAAATTACACAATTTAAGAATTTTAGAAAAAGATATTTTTTTTTATTAATAATTGTATTCGTGTGTTTAAATAATTATTTATATTTCAAAAGTTACAATAAAAATAATGATATAAGACTTGACTTTAGCAAGTTGGTTAAAAATATAAAAGAAGAAAACTTGTTAATCGATAAAAATGAAGAAGTTCTTGTAATTGATGGTAGTGTATTTACATTTTTGGTCAACAAAGATCATCAAAACTTCACACTTGTTCCCAATGTATTTTGGACAACCAGAAGTTTTGAAAATATAGAAAATAATTTGATTAATACCTTTAAAATTTTAGGATTTGAAAAAGATGAATTAAAAAATTTTTTCAAAGCTAAATATACTAAATTTAGAATGATAAACGTTAACTTAAATTCTTTTTTTGGATATAAATACTTAGCTAACAGTCAAATAACTTACAGTAAATTAAATAATTATTCTGAAAGTGAACAAAGTATTATTAAATCAACAAGTCCTTTTGTAACTCAACTTATTATGCCTAAAGATGAATTTAAAAGGATATTGAATAAATTTTCAGAGCAGAACATTTTAGGATCCAATCCAAAACTAATAATAATAAATAAAAATGATTTTAGAACTAAAAAACATAAGATAAATACAGAACTTTACTGTATCAGTTACGTAAATAGATCATTCATTATTTACAAAGATATTTTATACTGTAAATAATTTAAGATAATTAATTGAAACACTGTTACCTATTGTCTAAAAATTAATTCTTTCTTTTTCAATTACGAGTGGCATATTTCTTAGGTGAATTAAGAGAATACCCACATACTCTCCTATGATTCCTAGTAATAAAATTTGTATTGAGGCAAAGCCAAATATACCTATAACCAAAGGAGCAATCCCAATATCAAATGAGTTCCAAAAAATTAATTTATAAATAAAATAGATAAATGCTGTCAATAATGAAAAGAAACTTAATATGAAACCTAATAAGGTCACTAATCTTAATGGAGCTCTTGAGTGTTTAATAATTCCCAACATTCCAATATCGTAAAGTGTGAATATATTATTTTTTGTTTTCCCCGATAATCTTTTGGGCTGTTTGAATTCGACCACACTAATTTCTTCACTCAATTCATTTAATAGACCCCTAAGATAGGGGTAAGGGTCATTTATTTTCTTTAATTGGTTTATTACTGATTTATCAAAAATACCAGATCCTGTTGTATTTTCAGTAAGTTTTGTTTCTGATATTTTATTAAGAAATTTATAAAAAAATTTTCTAATTGAAAAAATTAAATTATTCTCTTCAGATGTGATTTTTTTTCCAAGTACAATTTTGGACCCACCTAGCCATTTTTTGACGTAGACTGGAATTAAATCTAATGGGTCTTGAAAATCTGAAGCCATTAAAATACATGCGTCTCCACTACTTTGAAGAATACCATGAAATGGAGATTTTATATGGCCAAAATTCTTTGTATTAATTATAGCTTTAACATTTTTATCTGTAGAGCAAATTTCTTTTAAATTTGTTATTGTTTTATCAGTAGAGCAATTGTCAATTACAATATGCTCGTAACTAACATTCAACTTTTCCATTTCAATTTTAATACCAGAACAAAGTTTTTTTATGTTTTCTTCTTCGTTAAAAGTGGGTGTAACAATACTGATTTTAGTCATTTAAACTTTTTATAGTTGAATTTAGAGCATCATTCAAATTAATTAAGATTTTTAAATTTAATTTTTTATAAGCCTTAGTTATTGATGGTACATAATAGTCAAATTTCTTATTTTTTTTAATTTTAATGAATATTTTTTTATTAGTCATAATACCTATTTTTTTAGTTAAACTTCTTAGATTTATAATTTCATCAGATCCAACATTATAAATTGGACATTTTGTGTTAGAATTTTTTAAAATAGTTATTAACCAATTAGATAGATCATCAGAATGCATATAGCTTCTAAAAACATCAATATGTGTATTAAGTATAATTTTAGTTTTATTATTTGCGGCATTAATTAAATCAGATATTGCATAATTATAATTAATTATATTTTTTCCAATAAATGTATAACATCTTGCAATTGAAACTTTATAATTTTTTCTAGAGAGTTCTTTAAATTTTTCTTCTAAAAATACTTTTTCTTTTGCATATTTATTTTTATATCCAACAAAATTATCAATTAAATTATCATCAATTTTTTTACTCTCTATATCTCTTTTTTTATTAGTATTTTTTCCATAAACAGCACCTGAGCTTGTAAATAATATCTTAGGTTTTTTTTTAAATTTTTTAAGTAGTTTTAAAAATTGATTAAAATAACTATTGCTAGTTTTTATATTACTATTTTTCAAACAGTAAATTACATAATCCACCTGAGGTAATTTATTAACATCAAGTATATTTTTATTTATATAAGTTATACTAATATGTTTTTTTTTATTTTGTGAAAATTTTGAGCTTCTTGAGAGAATATATAATTTATTAATTTTATTTTTTATAAGCTTTTTATTAATCCCATAATCGACTATTGAACTTCCAATAAAACCACTTCCACCTAAAATTAAAAGTTTTTTCAATTTGCTTCAAATATTTTTTTATCTCTTTTTATAAGGGGAATATCCATATTTTTATAGAATTCTTTTCTAGGAAGTAGTGGTGATAAATCCTCAATAGGATTACCAAATTGAAGTTTTGGTATAATTTTTTGATTGTCTTTTAATTTTACTTCAATAATTTCAGGTTTTTTTGTAGAAATTATTTTATCTAAACTTTTTAATTCATTATGATTTTTTATTAAATTATAATTAATGTTAAAAGCTCTTGATATTTTTTCAAAGTCAGGATTAGAAACACCTTTACCAGTTGCTTCGTATCTTTTTCCTAAATATAATTCCTGAAATTGTTTAATAATTCCATAACCATCATTGTTTAATATAAATATTTTTATTGGTAATTGTAGTTTATCAATCGTGTGAAGTTCTTGGAGGTTAATTTGAATACTGCCATCGCCATCTATACAAATTATTCTTTTTTTATTTTTAACTATAGAGGCCCCAATACTTGCTGGTAACGCATAACCCATTGGAGAATTACCAAATGCAGAAAATAATTTTTGACCAAATTTAACTTTAAAAGACTGAATGGTCCAAGTTAAGTGGCCCCCATCATCTGCTATTATTATATCTTTTTTATTAAGAGTTTTAGAAAGTGAGTCCATAAATACATAGGGGTTCACATATTTTTTAATATTATAAAATTCTTTAAGAATAATTGGATATTTTGATTTCCAATTTTTACACCTTAGCAACCAATCATCTCTTATTATAATTTCTTTCTTATACTTTTCATACTCTTGAAAAAAAAATTTAATATCTAATTCAACTTTTAAATCTATTTTTAGGCCTCTTTTTTTATTGAGTTCAAATTTATCAACATCAACAACTATTTTTTTAGCTTTTCTTGCAAAGCTTTTTGGAACGCCACCTGTTATTCTGGTATCCAGTCTAGTTCCAAGACATAAAATCAAATCAGAATTTTGTACTGTAAAATTTGCCCCTCTTGATCCATATACACCAACATTTCCTATATAATATTCATTATTATGATCTACTAAATCAACACCGCTCCATGTTGTGACGATTGGAATTTTAAACATCTTTAGAAAATTAATTAGATTTAGTTCTGCTTTTCCATATTTAATCCCACCGCCCAGAATAACTACTGGCCTTTTGGATTTCTTTAATAAATTTTCAATTTTTGAAATGGTATTTTTAAAGTTAATATTTTTTTTATCAATTTTAGGTTTGTAAGGTTTTAATTTTTTTGGGTCAATTTTAACCCTCTGCAAGTTCATAGGTATATCAATTAAAACAGGTCCAGGCCTACCTGTTGTTGCTATATGATATGCTTTTTCTAAAACATATCTTATTTCCGAAGCATCTTTTAATTTATAAGAATACTTTGTAATAGGTTTTGAAATATTCACAATATCAGTCTCTTGAAAACCAACTTGTCTGACCTTAGCTGTACTTTTATGACCATCTTGCTGTTCATAAGAATTTACTTGTCCACATATGTGTAGAGAGGGTATGGAGTCAAAGTATGAGCAGGCGATACCTGTAATTAGATTTGTTGCTCCTGGACCAGATGTAACCATTGTACATGAAAAATTTGGACCCAATCTAGAATATGAATCAGCCATCATGGCAGCGGCTTGTTCATGGGCTACTGAAATATATTTAATCTTCTTGTTTCTTGAAAATGCGTCAACCATGAACGAGATAGCACCACCAGTTATTAAAAATACTTTTTTAACTTTTTTTTTTTCTAAAAATTTAAGTGTAAAATCTGAAAGATTCACTATTTAATAAAATGGATTATTTTGGAGTGAATATAAGATATGTCGTTTTCTTTTAGTCCCTGATGACAACCTATAAGTAATCCATGCTTCATAATGTAATCCGAATTTTTAAAAGAGTTTAACTTATTTGTTTTATTGATCAAGCTTGAAAATGCAGGGTGTCTTAAGATATTACCACTAAAAATAGGTCTTGTTTGAATATTATTTTTTTCTAAATAAATTTGAATTTCTTTACGATTAAAAATATTATTTTTTTTTATAATTACTGGATATGCTAAAAAGTTTGTTAATATATTTTTACTTATATCTGGAAGAATAAAATATTTTTTAAGTTTTTTGAAAAAATTGTAGTGCAAAGAAAAGTTTTTATTTCTAATTTTGCTAAAATTTTTAAATTTTTTTAATTGAACTAAGCCAAATGATGCTCCAATTTCAGAAGGTTCAAAATTATATCCTGGCTCAGAAAATACAAATTTTCTATCATAATCATACCCTTTTAATTTTATATCCAACCTCTTTTTAATATTTTCAGAGTTTTTTATTAGGCTTGACATTCTTCCCCAACTTCTCAAAACTTTAGCTTTTTCGTAGTATTTTTTATTATTAGTTAAAAGCATACCACCATTTCCCGCACAACTAATAATGTGTGACCCATAAAAACTTGTTATTGATATATCACTATAAAAACCAGTTGGTTTTTTATCTATTTTAGCACCTAACGTATCAGCAGAATCTTCAATAATTATTAGTTTATGTTTGTTGGCTATTCTTCTTATCTCTTTCCAGTCAGGTATATTTCCAATTAAATTTGGTATAAGTAATGCTTTAGTTTTTTTTGATATATTTTCTTCAATTTTATCAATATCTATCTGAAGTGTTTTAACTTTACAATCAACTAGAACTGGCAATAAGCTGGAGAGTAATATTGAGGAAATAGCAGTACCAAAATTTAAGCAAGGTGCAATAACTTCACTATTTTTTTTTAAATTTAAAACTTTGAATGCTAGTATCAGTGCAGAGGAGCCAGAATTAACCATCAAACCATATTTTTTTCCAAATAAAGGAGCGATTTTATTCTCAAATGAATTAACAGCATGGCCCATTTGTGTGCCTTTTTTTAAAGTCTTTAAAACTGCATTTATTTCAAGTTTATCATAAACATTTTTACCATATGAGATGAAATTTTTTTTATTTTTCATTGTTTGAGTGGGTTATTTTTTGCTTATATACCTTAAAAATTGCATTTCACAAACTTCTTTAGCAGAAACATTATTCTTTACTTTTAGGTTCCAATCAAAAACTTCTTTTAGAGTGGATTGTAAAGTCATTTTTGAGTGCCATTTTAATTTTTTTCTAGATTTATTGCTATTTAATTTTAAAATTTCTGTTTCACTATATTTTTTATTTTTTTTAATACTTAAATTAAAAAAATTAAATTTTTGCATAATCTTAATTATATCTATTACTTTTTTAGAGCTGTTTTTTTTCGGACCAAAGTTCCACACATTATTTTTTTCATTTATTTTACCTTTAAACTGATATTCAGCTAAAGTTAAATAACCAACTAATGGCTCTATAACGTGCTGCCACGGTCTTATATTACTTGGATTTCTAACTGTTAATTTTGAATTATTGTTCATGGATTTAATAATATCAGGTAGAAGCCGGTTTTCTGAATAATCTCCACCTCCAACAACATTACCAGCTCTAACTGTAGAAATTCTATTTTTTAAAATAGTTTTTTTAAAAAAAGAGTCAACATAGCTGTTAACAACGATTTCAGAGCCTACTTTAGAAGAGCTATAAGGATCATAACCTCCAAGTTCATCTAATTCATTGTAAATTCTGTTTTTTTTATTAATTTTATAAACTTTGTCTGTAGTTATAATCACAACAGATTTTATTGAATTAACGTCTCTTATACTTTCCAATAAATTAACTGTACCCATGATATTTGTTTGAAAAGTTTCTAATGGATTTTTGTAAGAATCTATAACCAATGGTTGTGCAGCTAAATGAAAAATAATTTCAGGTTTAATGGTTTTAATTTTTTTTTTTAATAATCTGATATTTGATATATCGGCAAATGTATTTGATGATAGATTTTTACCAATTTTAGATTGATTAAATAAACTTTTTTTTTTAGGTTTTAATGAAAATCCAAAAATTTTTGCATTTAAATTATTAAGGATAATGCAAAGCCAAGAACCCTTAAAACCTGTATGACCAGTAATAAAGACTTTTTTTCCTTTCCAAAAAATTTTATTAAAATTTTTCAATTATTTAATTAACTCTCCATGGTAATTTCTTATTTTCTTTAGCAATTATGTCTAAATCATTTTTATCTTTAAGTGTATCCATGCTGGCCCAAAAACCATGGTGTTTATAAGAGTATAGTTTACCATTTTTAATCATTTTCTTAAATGGTTCGTTTTCTATATAAATATCAGGATTCTTTATTAATTTTATTAATGTTTTAGAAATTACAAAAAAACCCCCATTTATATATACGTCTGATTTCTTATTAGAGTTATCAAAATATTTTACCTTTCCTCTAGATATTTTTAAAACCCCATATCTATGTTTGGGTCGCACAGCAGTTAATGTTAACATCGCTTTATTATCGTAATGATATTTAATTAATTTTTTTATTGGAACATTGCCTAAGCCATCTCCATATGTTGCTAAAAAATCTTCTTTGAGAGACAATTTATTAAAAGCTTTCTTAATTCTACCCCCAGTACCAGTGTTTTTTCCAGTATCAATTATATCTATTAAAATTTTTTTTTTATTGATGAGTGTGTTTATAGAAAGATGTTTTTGTTCATTCTTTATTACATCTGAATTTTTTTTTTTAAAAAATTTTTTGATAGTTTCGATTTTATGCCCAGCGCATAGTACAAATTCATTAAATCCTTGGTTTGAAAAGTTTTTAATAATATGAATTAATATAGGCTCATTTCCCACCTTAATCATTGTTTTTGCCATAAGTTTGCCTTGATGATCTAATCTTGTACCAAAACCTCCACATAATATAAAAATTTTCATAATTTAAATTTTCTCTAGTTTTTTCAATATCATATTAATTGGCGGAAGAGGAGGGATTCGAACCCTCGGTACAAGTTTCCCCGCACGGTCATTTAGCAAACGACTGGTTTCAGCCTCTCACCCACTCTTCCACTGCGACATTGATATAACCGATTGTATTGAATATTCAATATTTATAAAGTAATTCTTGAACAATATTATGAAAAATAAGTATTCAATATTCTCATTAGTCAAAAATGCTTTTTCCTATCATGAAAATTGGCAAAAAGCTTGGAAAGATCCCACTATAAAAAAAGAATATGATGCAGTTATTATTGGTGGTGGTGGTCATGGTTTAGCAACTGCTTATTATTTAGCAAAAAAACATAATATGACAAATATTGCTGTAGTAGAAAAAGGCTGGATTGGTGGTGGTAATACAGGAAGAAATACTACAATTATAAGATCTAATTATTTATGGGATGCTAGCGCTGGTCTTTACGATCATGCATTAAAATTGTGGGAAGGTTTATCTCAAGAAATAAATTACAATGTAATGTTTAGTCAAAGAGGCGTGATGAATCTTGCTCATAACTTACAAGACGTTAGAGATTTAAAAAGAAGAACGCATGCTAATAGATTAAATGGTATAGATGCGGTTTACTTAAGCACAGAAGAAGTTAAAAAATTTTGTCCTATCATTAATACTTCACAAGATATTCGATACCCCGTACTAGGTGGAACTTTACAAAGAAGAGCTGGTACCGCAAGACATGATGCTGTTGCTTGGGGATACGCTAGAGGTGCAGATGAAATGGGTGTAGATATAATTCAAAATTGTGAGGTTAAAGGAATTAAAAGAAACGGTGATGAAGTAGAAGGTATTGAGACAACAAAAGGTTTTATAAAAACTAAAAAAGTTGGAGTAGTTGCTGCTGGTCATTCAAGTGTATTAGCGAACATGGCAGGCTTAAGGTTACCGTTAGAAAGTAAACCTCTTCAAGCCTTAGTTTCAGAACCAGTTAAACCAATTATTGATACCGTAGTAATGTCTAACGCCGTTCATGCTTATGTAAGTCAATCTGACAAAGGTGAACTTGTAATAGGTGCTGGTACTGATGATTATGTTTCATATTCACAAAAGGGTAGTCATGATATTGTTGAAGGTACATTAAATGCAATCTTAGAGCTTTATCCAATTTTTAGCAGAATGAGAATGCTTCGACAATGGGGTGGAATTGTAGATATCTGCCCAGATGCTAGTCCTATT
>Ga0222652_1000067_pt1 | contig 53424 bp, 59 predicted proteins | sample AntAcemetagen371_FD_179803 | JGI IMG/M metagenome (GOLD analysis project Ga0222652, IMG submission 179803) | Saline water microbial communities from Ace Lake, Antarctica - #371 | ecosystem: Environmental > Aquatic > Non-marine Saline and Alkaline > Saline | place: Antarctica: Ace Lake... | reverse complement strand
TCAGTAGTTTATAGAGCAAGATTTTCAACAACAGTATTTTCAGCGAGACAACTTATTAACCATGGTCACGTAAGAGTTAATGGTAAAAAAGTTAATATTTCTAGCTATATGGTTAAAGAAGAAGACATAATTGAAATTAGAGATAAATCTAAACAGTTAGCTTTCATTGATATCGCTTTAGCAAACAAAGAAAGAGAAACTCCAGAATATATTCATCTAGATGAGAAGAATAAAAAAGTTACTTTTGTTAGAACACCTAAATTCGACGAAGTTCCTTATCCAGTTGTTATGGAGCCTAATTTAGTAATTGAATACTACTCTAGATAACATCCTTTATATTTTTTAAAAATTTAGTTATTAGTGATCAATTCTCACTTGTAATCAATAAGTAAATTAAATAATTTATTCTTAGCAAGTAATTTTGTTTAATAAATTTTAAATAATTCAAAGCTAAGGTTTAAATAAGTAGTAAATTTTTTGAGAAAGATATTAACTATTTAAAGTAGAGAGGGGAATTTACCCCCCCCTCTATAAAAATTGATTTAACCTTTAACGACTTCTCTTGTGTTTGCGTTAAACGATTCTGTAAATGGCATATCTACTACCACTGCATCTACAGGTGTTCCTGGAGTGTCAGAATATTCTGCAGGTAAGTGAACTTTGTATTTAGTTCCAGCTTTTCCTTTAGGGAATCCGTTTGCATTTAATGTTCCATCAAATGGCACATATCCCATTGCAATATTTTGACCTTTTTCAGGATGATACCAAGGTGACGTAATAAACCCAACTGGATCTCCACCATTCTCAGGTGATACTAACCAAAAGTCAGGAGCATATTCCTCAATTGGTTTTCCACCCATTTCAAGTCCAACTAGTTGAAGTTTATAAGGTTTTTTCCCATCCTTAATTTCAGCACCCATTTTTTCTAATGCAGCTTTTCCAACATAATCAGCTTTTTTATTCCACTCACCTTTACCAGCTAATGAAACTTGGTAACCAAGGTTACACTGGAAAGGATTGTGTTGATGGTCCATATCTTGACCCCAAGAAAGAATCCCAGCTTGAATTCTTCTATGGTGAGCAGGAGCGATTACCATCAGGCTATGTTTTTTACCAGCTTCAAGAACAGCATTCCACATATCGTCAGCATATTTAGTTGCTTCTCTTAAATAAATTTCATAACCAGCTTCACCCGAGAAACCAGATTGTGAAATTACACAACTTTTTCCACCAACTTTAACTTCAGCTAATCCATAGAAAGGCATATTGTCGAAATCAACTTGATCTCCACAAAGATCTTTCATTAGAGCTTTTGATTTAGGACCTTGAATTTGCACTGGACAAACATCAATTTCTTCAATTGTACAGTCAAATCTTCCATCAGCATTAACACCTTGAAGATACATACCAATATCAGAGTCTGATAATGAGAACCAAAATTCATCTTTTGAAATTCTAAGAAGAATAGGATCATTTAAAACACCACCATAAGCATTACATAAAATTACATACCTTGCTCTCATTGGTGAAATTTTAGTTGCATCTCTAGTTATAACGTAGTCAGTAAACTTTTCTGCATCAGGACCTTTAACTCTAATTTGTCTTTCAACAGCAACGTTCCACATTGTAACGTGATTTTTAATTGCTTCATACTCTACCATCGCTCCACCATCTTCAGGTTTTACATAACCTCTTGGGTGATATATACGATTGTAAACAGTTGCTCTCCAACAACCAGCTTCCATTGATAGATGCCAGTACGGAGATTTTCTTACTCTTGTTGAAATTAACATTTCAACTTTTGTAGGCCCACTCTGTCTTAAGTTATATGGTACTTCACGATCTGATTGATCAACTGAAGTAGCATGATTTAGTTTAGTATAGTCAAATTCTTTAGACATAACCGTTCTCCTTCAACCATTTGTTAGTTTCCTTCAAGCCGCCGAATGTATAAATGTGGAAGTTACCAGTAAACTCTTTCACTTTCCCAATCAATTCATTAGGGTCTTTAGGTTTCAATAAATCTAACGCCTTACTAAAATTAGACTTAAGAAAATTAATGGAATTTTTCGCCCCTACAATATTAGCAAATTTTATTAAGCTAGTTATTTTCATTGGCCCAGTAATTCCTACATGCACTGGTACTGACTGCTTAGAAATGAAATCTATGATAGGTTGACTCTCTAGTAACCACTGGGTCACTATATAGTCAGCGTAAGGTTTTTTATCTATCATAGCCTTTTCTAATTTTGTATCGGACATATCCTGACTTCCTTCTGGATGTCCTGCTATTCCTATTTTAATTCCGTCAAAAAATCCTGTCTCTAAAATTTGAATTGAGCTATCAAATTTTCCAATTGGATCTCTACTACCACCAATTACTAAAGCTTGTTTTGTACCCACATCTTTACATCTTGAAATATAATCTTTCAGTTGAGCCTCATCATTAATTGATCTAGCTGGAAAATGTGGAACAGGATTAAATCCTTTTTTTACTAAAGCATCAGCTTTTTCAGCTGTCTCTTTATAGTCTCCACCAGGAAGCATAGTTATATATACATCCTTAACTGGAGGTAAAGTATCTAGGTCTGTGTGAGGTCCTACCTCAAGTGAAAAATTCATTTTTCCGATCATTATCCTTTTTGTAAAAGCTGTCAAAGAAATTCATCTTGTGGATAAAGATATTTGTTGTCAAAAGTTTCCCCAATGTTAGGATTTTTTATGGGAAAAAAAAATGACAATTATTTGCTCTCAGCAATCCTTGAGCTTAAAAAAATAGAGGCGGTTGATAAACAGATTGAGGAAGCTCATGGCCTTCCTAACGAGTGTTATACCAGCGGTGAATACCTCAAGGTTGAAAGAGATAAGGTTTTCTCAAATAAATGGACCGTAATTGGTGTTGGAAGCTCTGTTCCAGATATAGGAGACGCTAAACCCTTTGTGCTTTTGGGGATACCTCTAATTATAATTAGAGGAAATGATCAGAAAATTAGAGTTTTTCATAATGTCTGTAGTCACAGAGGGTTAAAGATCCTAAGTGAACCTTGTACCCTGAAGAATGTCTTAAGATGCCCGTATCATTCATGGTCTTATGATTTTAGAGGGTCCTTAGTTGCAACCCCCCACATAGGTGGCTTAAATATTCATCAAGTAGATAACTTTGATAAATCCAAGAGCAACTTAAAAGAAGTCAGATCTAAGGTTTGGATGGATATGATTTTTATCAATTTAAACAATAATGAAATTGAGTTTAATGATTATATCAAACCACTTGAGGCTAGGTGGTCAAAATTTATCTCCAAAGATGACCAACAACTAATAAGACACGCTAAGGATTACGGTTATATTAACCTAAATGTTAAGAGTAACTGGAAATTTGCAATTGAAAATTATTGTGAGAGCTATCATTTACCAACTATTCATCCTGAGTTAAATAAAACGTCAAATATAAGCGATCATTACCATATACAAGGGTTGCCAAATAGATTTGCAGGACAGGGTACCTATAAATACAATCAACCAATTAAGGGAAATAAAAAATTTAATTGCTTTCCTTCTTGGCCAGAAGATCTAGCTTTAAATGCAGAGTATGTTGCTTTATTTCCAAATGTTATGGTTGGTTTACACGTAGACCACTTTTATATTTTTTGGTTAGAGCCTACATCTACTAATGAAACTAAAGAACATATAGAGATGTATTACGTTGGAGAAGAGAGTGCTTATGGTGATGACTTTAAGGAAATGAGAAAAGAAAATTCAAAATTTTGGAAAGAAGTTATGACAGAAGATATTTTTGCTATTGAGGGAATGCAGGCAGGTAGAGCATCACCAGCATATAATGGAGGTAATTTCTCACCAGTTATGGATAATCCAACCCATCAATTTCATAAGTGGATAGCAACAAATATAATAGATTAATTTTAATAATTCCTATAATATTAAATTTTATTAACCCATATGTGCAGAAAGTTAAAGTCACTATGAAGAAAATATTAATTATGGGTTTGCCCGGCTCAGGCAAAACAACTCTAGCATCAAAATTAGTTCCATTGATAAATGCAAAATGGCTTAATGCAGATGAAGTAAGAAAAGCTGCAGATGATTGGGATTTTTCAGAAGAAGGAAGAAAAAGACAAGCCAAAAGAATGGCAGAAAAAGCAAAAAAACACAAACAAGAAGGTCACCATGTGGTTGCAGATTTTGTTTGTCCAACACCTGCTGCAAGAGAATTATTTAATGCAGACTACGTTGTCTGGGTTGATACTATAAAAGAAGGTAGATTTGCAGATACTAACGCTATGTTTGTAAAACCAGAAAAATATGATTATCATGTAACAACACAGGATGCTGAAAATTGGGCTCCTAAAATAGCAAAGGAAATATAACTATGGCTCACGAATGGGATAATAAAAAATCAACAGCACAAATGTTAGGAAGATGGCAACCATTTCACGAAGGTCACTATGCTTTATTTCAAGAAATTATTAAAAAGACAGGTCAAGTTTGTATTCAAATTAGAGACGTTCAAGGTGTAGATGATAATCCATTTGATTTTGACACGGTTAAGAAAAATATTGAAGAAAAGCTAAACCCAGAATTTGAAGGCAGATTTAAAGTAATGATGGTTCCCAATATTACTAATATTTGTTATGGAAGAGGGGTTGGCTACAAAATTGAAGAAGTTGTTTTATCTGAGGAAATTCAACAAATCTCTGCAACAAAAATTAGAGCTAAAATGAGAGAAGATGGCAAACTTAAGTAATATCAAAATTAAACTTTTAAATAAAGATATTGCCTCAATCATCATTAGTGAGCCAAAAACATATAACGCACTTTCATTTAAAAATTTAGGAGATTTAATTAAAGCTTTTAAAAAATTAGATGAAGACAAAAATATTAAGGTAGTAATTATTGAAGGGTCTGGAAAAGGTTTTAGTGCAGGTCATAATTTAAAAGAAATAAGCGGATTAAAGAAAAGAGAAAAATATCAAAAACTTTTTAATCTTTGCTCAAAATTAATGCTTCAAATAGTTGAAGGAAAAAAGCCAGTTATTGCAAAAGTTCATGGAGCAGCATTTGCAGCGGGTTGCCAGTTAGTTGCAAGTTGTGATCTTGCTTACAGTGCTAATGATGCAATATTTGCGACACCAGGAGTAAATATAGGATTATTTTGTAGTACACCGATGGTAGCTGTTAGCAGAAAAGTTAATAGAAAAAGAATGATGCAGATGCTGTTAACTGGAGAGCCCATTAAAGCAAATTATGCAAAAGAAATTGGATTAATTAATAATCATTTTTCTAAATCAAAATTAAACAATGAAGTATTAAAAGTTGCCAAAACTATTGCTTCAAAATCAAGCTTTACAATTAAAATTGGCAAACAAACTTTTTATAATCAATTAGAAATGCCATTAAGAAAAGCATATGCTTATACAAGTAAAATGATGACTAAAAATATGATGGCAATGGATGCAAAAGAGGGAATATCTGCATTTTTACAAAAAAGAAAACCTCAGTGGAAACATAAGTAGTGAACTATAAGATAAAAGAAATTCTCTCAAAATATAAAACAATAGCAATGGTGGGTGTTAGTAAAGATGACAAGAAGCCATCAACAATAGTCATGAAGTATATGCAGAAATATGGTTTTAGGGTTATTCCAGTTAACCCAAGCGCAAAAGGTCAAAAGATATTAGGAGAAGAGGTTTTTGAAAAACTCGAAGATATCAAAATACCCATTGATATCGTGGATGTGTTTAGACCATCTACAGAAGCTAATAAGTATGCGGAAGAGAGTATAAAAATTGGAGCTAAAGTTCTTTGGTTACAACTTGGAATTAAAAGTTTAGAAGCTAAAGAATTAATAGAGAGCAATAATATTGAATATATTGAAAATAGATGTATGAAAATTGAATACCAAAAGCTTTTATTAAATACCAACCCAGCATTTCCAGTCTTACAAAATTAAAAAAAATTTTAATTAATATTTTTAAAATTACCCAAGTTCATTAGTGAAAAATTTAACCAAAACATACTAGCACCGTAAGTGGTAAAAAAACTACCTGTTGGTATTAAGGGAATACAAAAAACTAAAATAAATAAAAAAGAAGTTAAATTCACAGTATTTTTTTTTTTTATGTAAAAACGTAAACTTTTAGACAAAAAATATAGTAAAAAAAGGCAAATAAATAAATAACCAGGCAGACCAAGTGTAGCCAATATTTCAAAATGAAATTGATGGGGGTGGGTATTAGGCATTGTATTATATCCATTTACCTTTTTATTTATTCTGAAATTTTCATGACTTTTTATTAGGTAAGACCCAACACCAACTCCTAATAATTTATTTTTTGTAAACAAATCATAAGCGTTAACATACATAGGTGTATAAATGTTCTGTTTAGTGTTATTTATTTCTTTGAGTGAGCTATTTATAAAAATAGGATAAATTTGGTTAAAATATCTATATTTTAGTGCATTACCTGGGCTCTTATCAAAAGTTATTGCCAGATAAAAAAGAGTTGAAATAGAAAAAATCAGAAACATAAAAGTTCTAAACCCTAAATGACGTGCAATGATACTCAAAAAGCAGATGGCAATAAACAATCTAATAAAATTAGCTCTTTCTCCTATGATAAAAGAAACAAAAATTGACAATAATAATAAAAAATAAAATGTTTTATTTTGATTGAAATAATTTGCTAAAATAATTAATGAAAAACATAGATACCAATGTCCAATTTTAAGTTGATCACCCATAAAACCAACTAACCTTCCATCGTATGGAGTTTTGTAGCCTATGGTATTAAATCCAAAAATATACTCAAAAATAAGGTCTATTGTAATAATTCCAAAAATTATTGACCAGAAATTAAAAATTAATTTTTTAAATTTATGGTTTTTATAAGATAAAAAGTAACTAAATAAAAAAATTAAAAGTATAAATCTTATAAAACCAAAACTTCGAGAATAATTTTTATTAAAATCTTCATTAAGAAGTGTGTTTAATATTAAAAAAAACCATAAAGCTATAAGAGCATAAAAAACATCATTTTGAAAAATTTTATATTTTTTTTCAACAATAATATGAATTAAAAAAAAGATATTCATTAACACAATTGATAGATTTATAGCTGCAGAACCTATTAGTAGTATCATTGGAAACAATAATATAAAAAATGATAATATTTTAATTATCAGATTTTCTTTAAAAATTTCTAAAAAGTTTTCTTTCATCTATTTAAAAATAATTTAACCATATGTAGTAGGATTAAAAAACCATCTCTAATTTCATTTACTTTTTTAATACCACCAATTCTTGATTTTTCATTAGAAGGTATATCGGCAATTTTTAAAGAATTTTGCTTTGCTTTAATTGGCAATTCCACACAAAAAGTAAAATCTTTTTGCTTTAGGTTAAGTGAGAGTATTTTCTGTGTATCGCCAATCACATAGGTATATAAAATATCACTTATTGGAAGTTTAAAAAAAATTTTTCCAATCAGGGTAAATAATTTATTACCTAAAAAAGTTACAACTGTATCATCTTCACTACTTGCATTTTTTTTATATCTTGTGGCAAACAGTACATCTAAAGAGTCATTTTTTGTTTGATTATACATTTCCTTAAGTTCATAAGGGTCAAACGAGCCATCAGCATTAAAGATTGAAAAATATTTTGTTTTAACATTTTTTATTCCAAGTAATATTGCATCTCCATACCCTTTTTCTACTTGATATATTATATTTGATTTATATTTTTCTATAGAATTAATTGTTACATAATCTGTTTTCTCAAGAATAATTAAAAAGTTCAAATTTAGCTTTTCCAGCTCCATAAGAACAAATGGAAGTGACTCAGGCTCATTTTTTGCTGGTATAACCAGTGTTAGATCATTCATTTTTATTTTTAACACACATCTAATTTTTAACAATTTAAATAATTACTATAAATATTTATCAATTTTTTTTTTAATTGTAATCTTTATATTTATTAGGATTTATTTAACTAATTTGTTAGATTTAATGATCCAAGCACGATGATAAAAATTATCTATATTTTTTTGAATTAATCCCTTGGCAATTTGGGTGGCTTCTTGCTCTTCAAAAGGACCATGTTTCTTTTCGGTATTTTTTAATATTGTTTTAATTTCGTTAGGATCTGTATGCTCACCTTCAAGTACATAAAAATTTTTCATGGCTTTCTTATAGAACTAGTTTAAAAATACACAAATGAAAAAAATATTTCTTATATATGGTCATTATAATGACAAATCTTTTAATGCAGCAATAAGAGATACTTTTATCCAAACTGTAGAAAAAAATGGCAATAAAGTTGATGCTGTTGATCTTTATAAAGAAAAATTTGATCCAGTTTTTGCTGGTGAGGAACCAGGTGAGGATGTTTTAAGTCATCGTAAAAGAATAGAAGAATGTGATATAATTGTTCTAATTGCACCGATTTGGAATTTTAGAATGCCAGCAATAGTTGAGGGATGGATAGATAAAGTTTTAGCACCACCTTGGGCGTTTACGTTTAAGCAATTATGGGGAAACTACGGTTATCCAATTGGTAATTTGCATAAAAAAAAAGCGATTATATTTTGCACATATGGATCTCCAAGATTAGCAATCACAACATTTTTCTTAAATTTACCAATTAGAAGGTTAAAAAGAGGTGTGTTTCATATGTGTGGCATTTATAATATTGTCTACAGAAGATACTTTGCTGTACCGTTTGTAAGTGATGAAAAAAGAAAACAATTTTTGGAAGACGTCAAAAATACAGCACTTAATATATAGGGTAATTTTAATTACTTTATTAAACTCATCAATATCTTATGCGGAGTTAGTAAAGCCTAACAATGGGATCGAACCTTTTCTAGTTGTCCAAATTCAATTAAGAAGCCTAAAACAAAATGACAACCCTAAAAAAGATAATGGAATTGAACAGACCTGGGAATTTGCGCATCCAAATAATCAAAAAAATACAGGTCCTTTAGACCGTTTTAAGAATATGATTAAGGGTAAATCTTATGCAATGCTACTTAACCACCTAGATCATAAGGTTGTTGAGATAAAATCGACTGATTTAACAGCTCTTTTTGAAGTAACAGTTCTCGATAAAGATAAGGCCTATTATAAATTCAATTGGACTGTTGAAAAATATACCGCAGAAGGACCACTGAACGGCTGTTGGTTGACCACAATGGTCTCAGCCCCAACGCCCCTTGGATCTTCAATTTAATTTAACAACTAAACGAATTTTGTTTCGTAAATAATAAAAATTTAGTAGGAATTACACTAATGAAATCTAAAGCGAAAGTTGTAGTAGTTGGTGGTGGTGTAGTAGGAGTAAGTGCCCTTTATCACTTAGCAAAAAAAGGTTTATCGGATGTTGTTCTTGTCGAGAGAAAAGAATTAACTTCAGGATCAACTTGGCATGCAGCAGGTCTGCTTCCATTATTCAATATGAGTTATTCAGTTGGACAACTTCACAAGTATGCAGTTGATCTTTATAAAAAATTAGAAGAAGAGACTGGACAGAATGTTGGTTTCAGTGTTGTGTCAAATATTCGTTTAGCAAGCACTAAAGATCGAATGGATGAATATCATCAGTATGCAGGTGTTGCACAAACTATAGGTGTTGATGTAAAATTTTTAACGCCAGATCAAGTAAAAGAAATTTGGCCTCTATGTCGTACAGATGATTTGCTTGGAGCAATCCAACACCCAGAAGATGGTTATATTCAGCCTGCTGATTTAACTCAAGCAATGGCTACGGGTGCAAGAAATATGGGTGCAGAAATTTATAGAAACACAGCTGTAGTTGGAATTAAACAAACTAAAGATGGATGGGTTGTTGAAACTGACAAAGGATCTATTGAATGTGAACATGTAATTTCTTGTTCAGGAAACTTTGCAAGACAAACTGGAAAAATGGTAGGTTTAGATATTCCTGCTATACCTGTTGAGCATCAATATATTGTTACAGAAGCACACCCAGATATTTTAAAGAGAAAAAAAGAAGGCTTACCGGAGATGGGAGTTTTAAGAGATAGTGATAGCAGATGGTACATGAGAGAAGAAGCAGGTGGTTTAATTTTAGGACCCTATGAAGATGGTGCTCCAGCTTGTTATGTTGATGGACCATCAAAAGATTCTGAGTATGAATTATTTCAAGAAGATTTAGATAGACTGGCTCCACATATTGAAGGTGCGATTCATCGAGTTCCAGCCTTTGGAGAGGTTGGTGTTAAAAAAGTTTATAATGGTGCAATTTGTTATACACCAGATGGAAACCCTATTGTTGGTCCAGCTTGGGGACTTAAAAATTTTTGGATTAATGAAGGACATAGTTTTGGTATTACTGCAGCAGGTGGAGCAGGTTGGCAACTTGCTGAATGGATTGTAGATGGAGAACCAACGGTTGACATGCTCGGCGTTGACCCAAGAAGATTTGGTGATTATGCAACAAAATCTTACTTAAAAGAAAAAAATGAAGAAGCTTATAATCATGTGTTTAAAGTTCACTATCCAGATGAAGAAAGAGGTGCTGCTAGAGAATTAAGAACATCACCCTGTTATGACAGAATGAAGGATTTAGGTGCTGTATTTGGACAAAAATTTGGTTGGGAGAGGCCAAACTTCTTTGCAACAGATGGAATGAAGCAAAAAGATGATTGGTCTTTTAGAAGATCCAAGTGGTTTGAAGCAATAAAAAAAGAATGTAAAAATGTAAAAGAAAATGTGGGTCTTTTAGATATGACTGCATTTGCAAAGTGTAGAATTAAAGGTCCTGGTGCAGAGGAGTTTTTAGATTATTTAGTAGCTAACAAACTTCCAAAAAAAATAGGAAGAATTGGTTTATGTCATGCCCTTAATACTAAGGGAGGAGTTCATTCTGAATTTACGATAATGAGAGAAGCATCAGATAGTTTCTATTTAGTTTCAGCAGGAGCCAACCAAAGATTAGATCATGACTGGATTCAAAAGTGGATGCCAACTGATGGAACAGTTCAATTTGAAAATTTAACTAATAGTATGGGTGTACTTGTTGTATCTGGTCCAAAAGCTAGAGAATTAATGATAAGAGTATCAAGAGATGACTTCTCAAAAGAAAACTTTAAATGGTTAAGTGCTAAAAATGTAAACGTTGGAAACGCTCCAGTAAATGCCATGAGAGTAAACTTTGTTGGTGAGTTGGGTTGGGAGCTTCATCATCCAATTGAATATCAAAACCATATATTTGATAAATTGATGGAAGCAGGAAAAGACTTGGGTATTAAGCCTTATGGGATTAGAGCAATGAATAGTTTGAGACTTGAAAAATCTTATAAACTTGTTGGAACAGAATTATCAATTGAATATTCACCATACGAATCTGGATTAGATAGATTTATACATCCTAATAAAGGAAACTTTATTGGTCTGGAAGCACTTAATAAATGGAGAGAAAAAGGTTTCTCAAATAAATTAGTAACAATGGAAATTCATAACGTTGAAGATGCAGATGTTTTAGGTAATAATCCAATTTATGAAAATGGCAAAGTTGTAGGACGTGCAACTGGAGGTGATTTTGGATTTAGGTTAGGAAAGTCTATTGCATTGGGAATGGTAAAACCTGATATTGCGACAACTGGTCAAAAACTGAATATTGATATTCTTGGTAAAATGTATGATTGTACTATTTTAGAAGAAAGTCCTTATGATCCTGAAAATAATTTATTGAGAGCATAATGAAAATATTAGTCGCTGTTAAAAGAGTAATTGATTACAACGTTCAAGTCAGAGTTAAAGAGGATGGAACTGGTGTTGTTACAGATAATGTTAAAATGTCTAGTAACCCACCTGATGACAATGCAATTGAAGAAGCTGTAAAGATTAAAGAGGAAGGTAAAGCAACAGAAATTATTGCAATTACAGTGGGCGAAGAAAAATCACAAGAAACTGTTAGAAAAGCTTTAGCAGTGGGCGCTGATAGGGGTATTTTAATCAAAACTGAAGGAACTGTTGAACCATTAGCTGTAGCAAAAGCACTCCAAAAAATTGTTGATAAAGAAAAACCAGACCTAGTGTTTATGGGTAAACAAGCAATTGATGACGACTGTAATCAGACAGGTCAAATGTTAAGTGCATTATTAAATTGGCCTCAAGCAACATTTGCATCAAAAATTGAAATAAAAGATAAAACTCTAGAAGTAACAAGAGAAATTGATGAAGGATTAGAAACAATTGAAGTTAATCTTCCAGCTATTGTTACATGCGATTTAAGATTAAATGAACCGAGATATGCGTCATTACCAAATATTATGAAAGCTAAAAAAAAGCCTATAGAAATATTTACAGCTGCAGACCTAGGAGTTGATTTAACGCCTAGAGTTCACCAAATTAAAGTAGAAGAACCCCCAAAAAGAAAAGCAGGAATTAAAGTAGCGAGTGTTGCAGAATTAGTTAGCAAACTTAAAAATGAGGCAAAAGTAATATAATGTCAGTTTTATTAATAGCAGAACATAATAATAAAGAAGTAAAACCTTTTACATTGAATGCAATTACTGCAGCATCACAAATGGATACTGATGTTCACGTTTTATTAATTGGAAATAATTGTGGCGATGTTGCCAAAACATTATCTGAAATGTCAGCTGTTAAAAAAGTGTTACATGCTGAAGCTGCTCATTATGAAAACTATTTAGCTGAAAATTTTGCACCATTAGTTGTAAAAGTTTCAGAAAATTATTCTCATATTGTTAGCTCTGCAAATACATTTGGTAAGAATTTGATGCCAAGAATAGCAGCTCATCTAGATATATCTCAAGTAAGTGATATTACTAAAGTTATATCACCGGATACATTCATAAGACCTATTTATGCAGGAAATGCATTTGCTACAGTAAAAAGTACAGATACAAAAAAATGTATAACAATTAGACCTACTTCTTTTGAACCTTGTGAAACATCTGGTGGATCTGCTCCAATAGAAAAAATTGAAGCAACTGAAGAGTTTACTTTATCAAAATTTATTAAAAGAGAAGAAGTTAAATCAGATAGACCCGAACTTGGAACGGCTAGAATTGTAATTTCAGGTGGTAGAGGAATGCAGAATGGAGAAAATTTCAAATTGATTGCTGATATTGCAGACAAATTAAATGCTGCAATCGGTGCATCAAGAGCTGCAGTTGATGCAGGCTATATAAGCAATGAACACCAAGTTGGTCAAACTGGTAAAGTGGTTGTACCCGACTTATATATTGCAGTTGGAATTTCAGGAGCAATTCAGCATCTAGCTGGAATGAAAGAAAGTAAAATAATTGTTGCTATAAATAAAGATGGTGAAGCTCCAATATTTAGTGTCGCAGATTATGGTCTAGAAGCTGATTTATTTGAGGCATTACCTCAATTCCTAGAAGAATTGAATAAATTAAATAGTATACAAAAATAATCAGTACTGTAAAAATTTAAGATATGCCTAGAGAAGCAATGGATTATGATGTGGTAATCGTTGGTGGTGGTCCATCAGGACTGTCTACGGCTATAAAGCTTAAACAATTAGATCCAGAATTAAATGTTTGTTTAATTGAAAAAGCTTCAGAGATTGGTGCTCATATTTTAAGTGGTAACGTGTTTGAAACTAGAGCTTTAGACGAGCTATTTCCTAACTGGAGAGAGTTAAATGCACCAGTTAAAACGAGGGTTTTAAAAGAAAAATTCTTATTTTTAAGCAAAACAAAATCGTTAAGTTGGCCAACTTGGCTACTTCCTTCAGTTCAGCAAAATCATAATAATTATATAATAAGTCTAGCCAATTTATGTAGATGGCTTGCAGAACAAGCTGAGGCTTTAGGTGTTGAAATATTTCCAGGATTTCCTGCAAGTGAAATTTTATATAATGAAGATGGCTCAGTTAAAGGAGTAGCTACTCAAGATATGGGGATTGATAAAAATGGAAATCAAAAAGAAAACTTTGAACCAGGAATTGAACTTTTAGGAAAAATTACTGTATTTGCAGAAGGTTGTAGAGGACATCTTGGAAAACAATTAATTGAAAAGTTTGATTTATCAGAAGGCAAAGATCCTCAACAATATGGAATAGGATTTAAAGAAATTTGGGAAATTAATGAACAAAATCATGAAGAAGGAATGGTAATGCATACAGCAGGTTGGCCATTGGATAACAACACTTATGGTGGAAGCTTTATGTATCACGCAGAAAATAAACAAGTTTTTTTAGGATATGTAATTGGCCTTGATTATAAAAACCCACACCTTTCTCCTTTTGATGAATTTCAAAGATTTAAAACACATCCAGCTATAAAAAAAATAATAGAGGGTGGAAAACGTATTTCTTATGGAGCGCGTGCATTAATTGAAGGTGGAATTCAAAGCTTACCAAAAATGTTTATGCCTGGAGCTTTACTAATTGGCTGTGATGCAGGAACATTAAATATGCCTAAGATTAAAGGGTCTCATACTGCAATGAAGAGTGGAATGATTGCGGCAGAAACAATATTTGAAAATATAAAAGAAAATAAAGATTTATCTATTTATGAAGAAAAATTTATAAAAAGTTGGATTTATGAAGAATTATATAGTGCACGAAATGTTAAACCAAGTTTTAGCTGGGGTTTAATACTTGGAATAATTTTTACTGGAATTGATCAAATTTTATTTAGAGGAAAATTACCATTTACATTAAAACACAAGCATGCTGATCATGAAACTTTAAAACCAGCAAATGAAATGCCAAAAATAGATTACCCTAAACCTGATAATGTGATCACGTTTGATAAAACAAGTTCAGTTTACTTAACAGGTACCAATCACGCAGATAATCAACCAGTGCATTTACAATTAAAAGATCCAAATTTGCCAATTAGTTACACATTAGAAAAATTTGATGAGCCTGCACAAAGATATTGTCCAGCAGGTGTATATGAAGTTCAAAAAGAAAATGATGTAAATAAGTTTGTGATTAATTCACAAAATTGTATTCATTGTAAAACTTGTGATATTAAGGAGCCTTCACAAAACATCACGTGGGTAACCCCAGAGGGTAGTGGTGGGCCTAAATATGGAAATATGTAGTTAGAAAGATAAAATTAGTCCAACAACAAAAATTAAAGAAACTGTTAAACCAACAAAAACTACGCTTGTTCTTGTTTCTTTTTCTTTCAATTTTCTTGCTCTATTTAAAAGAATATTAATATCCACTCTTCCAGATGGTGAAACTTCCTCACTCTTTTCAGAGGTTGCTGAAGGATGAAGATCATTTACTCCTGTAGAAATTGTTTTTTCTGCACTCATTACTAGAATAGATCATTAAAATAAAGATAGTACAATTCAACCAATGTTCATTTTGGGTTGACTCTAAACTTAAATATGTTCATTTTGGGTTAAATTTAAAATATATGTCTTCAATGTATCCTGAGATATCAAAGCAAATCCACAGTGAAGACATACTGTCGATATTAGAAAAAAACTTTGCTTCGATAGCACCAGTTTGGGTGCCATCTCAAATGTCATGGATGAATAATGTTTATAGAACTTTTTATGATTATGAAAAATTTATGATCATTATACATTTATTGATGAAGACATTTGAAGCTTATTCTAGAAACTTTGTGAAGTTGAATTATGAAGAGTATTTTAGTCAATATGAAGTTGAAATAGAAACAATTAATGTAATAGAAATATCAAAATCTCTTAACATACCAAAAGAAACAACTAGAAGAAAAATTAATGAATTAATAAAATTAGGAACAATAAAAAGAATAAATAAAAAATTCATAATCGATAGAAATACCTGGCCTAGTATTAAACCTGAAGAAACACTGAAAAGAATGTCACGTTTTTTATCAACTCTTTCAAAAATGCTTTTTAATGAGGGATTAATATTAGAATCAATTAGTACTGAAAATCTAATAAAAGTATCTAAGGAATATTTTTCATTTGTTTGGAAACTTTATTATGAAATGCAAATGCCAATGTTATTGAGCTTTAAAAAAATTTATGGTGACCTGGAATCATTCCATATTCATGGTATTTGTATAAGCAATCATGCTTTAAATTCAAAAACAATTGATAATGGAGAAATGAGTAAAGAATTTTACTTAGAAAAGTATTTCTTTAGTGATCAAAAAGAATTTTCAGGCATTAATGCAATGTCTATTGCAGATATTACAGGTATTCCAAGAGCTACAGTTATTAGAAAATTAAATAAATTAATTAAAGAAAACTATTTAAAAATAGATAGTAAAAAACGTTATTTTTCTACAGGTTTTCACCAAAAAACAATAGTAGATGTACAAAAAAATACCTTTAGTAATTTATCTAAATTTGCTGCACGTATTTATAATTTAAGTTTATCTTCGGTATAAAAATAATTATATTTTAGGTATTTTTTCTAAGAATAAATATAAAAATTACTGAAGTTATCATCATTATCAAAGCATAAGCAGCAGCTGGTACTACAAAAACCATTGAACTTCCATCAAAGATTTGTGTTGCAACAAATACTGCTAGTGTACCATTCTGGAGTCCGCACTCTAAAGAGATACATCTTTGTTGTGCAACACCAGAAGCAAAAAATTTAGCAACATAAAAACCTATAATCATCATTGTTATATTTAATGCTGCAGCAATTAATCCTGCACGTGCTATAAAGCTGGTAATATTGTCCCATTCTTCAATGTATATCGCAATAAACACCAATACAAACAAAGCAACTGATATTCTTTGAATTATTAAACCTTTTTTATCAACAAAATTTTTTGCAAAATGTCTTATTGTCATTCCAATTGTTACTGGAACTGTAACTACAAAAAACATTTTTAAAGCAATTCCTGCCATGGAGATGTTTTTTGAAATATTAGTTATTCCAAAAAAATCGATTGAATTAAAAACAATAAAAGGAACCGATACAATGCTAATCAAACTTACAATTGCAGTTAGAGATATTGAAAGTGCAACATCACCTTTAGCAAATTTTGTGAGTACATTTGATGTAACACCACCAGGTGCTGCTGCAATAAGCATTACGCCAATAGCTAGTTCTGCAGGTGTGTTCAATAACTTGATTAAAAGGAATGCAATGATTGGGAGTAAAATTAATTGACAAATAAAGCCAACTAAAAAATCTTTTGGAATTTTAGCTACTCTTATGAAGTCTTGGATAGTTAAACTCATTCCAAGCCCCAACATTATAAGAGCCAAACAGATTGGAGCTAATTTTGTAGCAATTTCCATCTATAATACTTATTAGTTCATTTTGAGCTTTACAAGAAAATGATTTTAATCTTTAAATTAATTAAGATAAATCAATAGCATTTTTTTTTAGAACATCCATGGAAACAAGCTTTAAAGTTTTTTCATGTGTTCTTTTTAGGTAAACAGGGCAAGGCTTTCCAGCATCAGCAGCTCTTGCGTACCAACTAGCACAAACACACCAACCATCTCCAGCTTTTAGACCTGGAAATCCAAATTCAGGATGAGGAGTTATTAAATCATTACCAGCTTCTTTACACCATTCTAAAAATTCAGTTGTAACCTTTGCACAAACTGTATGAACACCGTGATCATTTTCATCAGTGCTACAACAGCCATCACGATGCCATCCTGTTAAAGGATCATTAGAACATTCCTCTAGATCTTCACCTAGAACATTCTTTTGATTATCACTCATTATATCTTTGTAGGGTTGGATTGTCCTTTATAAACAACTTCAGGGTCAAAAGATTTTTCTTTTTCTTCAAATTTCATTTCAATTTCTCTACCATTTTCAATTGGACCAAGCGGAATTGATCTATAAAAACATGATCGATAACCAACATGGCAACTTGAACCATCTCCAATATCAACCGTTAACCAAATAGAATCTTGATCATCATCAATTCTAATTTCATTTATCTTTTGAGTGAAGCCACTAGTTTTACCTTTATGCCAAATTTGCTGTCTAGATCTACTAAAGTAATGAGCTTCTTTAGTTTCTATAGTTTTTTTAAATGCTTCAACATTCATATATCCATGCATCAAAATATCTTTAGTTTTTGAACACATTGTAATGACTGGAATTAACCCGTCATTATCAAATTTTGGTGAAAGGAGTTTTCCTTCCTCAATTTCGACTATATTTTCTCTCTTTTTAAACATAAGTAGGTAATTATGTAGCATATTAGGAAATATATTAAATATTTTAAAAACGAGGATTTACTGTATAAACTTGCCTTATGAAATTAGTAGAAGACACAGATAGTAAAATTTTAGACACCAAAAAAGTTTCTGATAAAGAAGCTGAAGAAGCTTTTAAAACTATTTTAACTTGGATTGGTGAAGACCCCAGTAGAGAAGGTTTGTTAGAAACTCCTAAAAGAGTTATTAAAGCGTACAAAGAGTATTTTGGTGGATACGCTGAAGATCCTAATAAAATTTTAAATAAAACTTTTGGAGACGTTGAGGGTTACAATGATATGGTTGTGGTAAAAAATGTGTCTGTGCAAAGTCATTGTGAACATCATATGGCTCCAATTATTGGAACAGCACAAGTTGCATACATTCCAAATGAGAGAGTTGTTGGATTGAGTAAACTCGCAAGAGTTGTTGAGGTTTTTTCAAAAAGATTACAAACTCAAGAGAGACTTACAATGCAAATTGCCAAAACAATAATGGAATCGTTAGATGCCAAAGGTGTAGCTGTAACAATAGACTCAACTCATCAATGTATGACTATGAGAGGTATTAAAAAAGAAAATGCAACAACAGTTACAAATTATTTCTTAGGACAATTTAAAGAAGACCTCAGCGTTCAAAATAGATACTTAAGATTTATTAGTAAGTAACATTCCTAAGGGGGAAAGCATGTCAGATAGTTTTAAAGCACTAGTTGTTAATCAAGAAGGTGAAAATTTCATTAGAGAAGTAAAATCAATAGACAAATCATTTTTAAAACATGGTGATGTACTTGTTAAGGTAGACTACTCAGACTTAAATTATAAAGATGCGCTTATTTTAAATAATGGTGCAAAATTAGTAAAAGAATTTCCCCATATCCCTGGTATTGATTTTTCAGGCACAGTTCTGGAAAGTGATAATTCTAAATTTGTAAAAGGAGATGAGGTAATACTTACAGGGTGGAGAGTTGGAGAGATTTATTTTGGTGGTTATTCTCAATTAGCAAAAGTTAATGGAGATTTTTTAGTTAAAAAACCAAAAGACATTACATCTAAGCAAGCAATGATTTTAGGAACAGCAGGCTTAACAGCTTTACTATGTTCTTTCGCAATAAAAGCTAGAGAAGAACTTTTACTAGGTGAAAAAGTTAAAGATGTTTTAGTGACTGGAGCCTCAGGGGGTGTCGGAAGTATTGCTGTAATGATATTAAGTAAATTTGGTTACGATGTAACTGCTGTTACTGGAAAATCTGAAAATGAAGAATATCTAAGATCATTAGGGGCTAAAAACATAATAAATAAAGCAGATTTAGATAAAGACGCAAGACCGTTAGATAAAGGTCTATGGGATGGTGTTGTTGACACAGTAGGTGGAAAAATTCTTGCTAATGCATTAGCTCAAACTAGGGATAATGGAATTGTTGCTGCATGTGGAAATGCTTCTGATTATAAATTAAATACAACTGTAATGCCTTTTATTATTAGAGGTGTTAAACTTTGGGGAATTAATTCTGTTACTGCATCTATTAAGAGAAGAGAATTTGTTTGGAATGAAGTTAAAAGCCTTATTGATTTTGAACAGTTAGAAAAATCAATAAAGACAGTAAGCCTAGAGGATTTAATAGATATATATCCAAAGATGCTTAAAGGTGAAACATCGGGAAGATATATTGTTGACCTTAATAAATAAATGGATTGGGATAAACTAAAAATATTTCATGCAGTTGCAGAAGCTGGCAGCTTTACCAATGCAACCATAAACCTAAACCTCAGTCAATCTGCAATCAGTAGACAAATTCAATCATTAGAGCAAGATCTTAAAGTACAACTCTTCGAGAGACACGCAAGGGGACTTACATTAACTGAAAATGGTGAATACCTATTTAAAACTGCGCATGATGTAATTAGCAAATTAAAAGAGGTTGAATCTACTTTAGGTGATCAAAAAAATAAACCAACTGGAAAATTAACAATTACCACAGTTAGAAGTTTTGGAACTCACTGGCTTACACCCAGAATTCAAGAGTTCATGACTTTAAACCCTGAAATAGAGATTGAATTAATTTTTGATGATAAAGAATTAGACTTAAGTACAAGACAAGCAGATATAGGTATTTTCATGAGAAGGCCTAAGCAACTTAATTATATTCAAAAGAAATTAGTAGATATAAAATACTACATTTATGGTTCTAATAAATATTTAGAAAAATATGGTATGCCAAAAACTATAAACGATTTAAACAAACATAAGCTTATTTCGTTTGGTAAAGGCGCACCATCACCAGTTTATGATCCAGATTGGGCACTTAAACTAGGTATCAAGGATGGGAAAAAAAGAAAACCAGTAATGAAAGTTAATAGTGTAATGGGTTTACTTTTAGCAGTAGAGTCAGGTGTGGGACTTGCAGCACTTCCTGAATACTTAGTTTTTAATTCAAATAAGATAATAAAAGTTCTTCCAAACTCAGAAGGACCTATCACAGAAGCGCATTTTGTTTATCCTCAATCGCTTAAAAATACAGCACGTATTACTGCCTTTAGGAATTTCTTGTTTAGTAAAATAGGTGACTGGAAGTCTTAATTAACTAGACTTATCGTTAACATAAACTGAAACACCTCTAGAATTAATATCAATATCAAACTTTTTATGAAGTGGTGGAAATGCTCTTTGTGAACAATCTAACCTATCACATGTCCTACAAGACACACCAATTGGAATTTCTGTTTTTTTATCACTAATATCGATGTTTTCTGTATAAACAAATTCTTTTGCATATTTAGCCTCGCACCCCAAGCCAATTGACAGAATACTTTTTGATTGACCATATCTACCAACACCTTTTTCAACGGTTCTAGCAATACAAACATATTTCTCTCCATTTGTCATTTTACTTACTGCTGCCTGAATAATACCAGGTCTTGTAAAAGCAGAATATACATTCCATCTAGGACAAGCACCACCATATCTTGGTATCTCAATACCAGACAATGAAAATCTTTTTGAAATGTTACCAGCAATATCAGTTCTTAACATATGAAAAGGAATACCAGGCAGCTTAGGGTCTTGAAGACAAGTTACTCTATGTGCGACCTGTTCAAAAGAAGTTGCAAAAGTATTTTGAAGAAGCTCAAGGTCGTATTTTAATTCTTTACATTCTGCATGAAATAATTTGTAAGGCATTAAAATTGCTGCTCCACAATAATTTAATAGAGCAACCTGTGTTAGTTTTTTGGATTCATTTGATGGAAAATTAAAATTAGACAAATATTTATTAATTTCTTTAGATGCTCCTTCTTGAGCAATTTGAGATGCAGCATGTAATTTTTTAGTTTCTAAAGTATTATAGTCACTTAATAAAAGTTCTTTACTATTTTTATTATAAATTTTAGAAAAAGGCTTTCCTTCTTCTGGAATTATATCTTTAACAATTATTGAGTATTCAGATTTTAGAAAATCACATAAAGCAATATATCTAGTTCGATTATTAACCTGAACTTTTTCAAAAATTTTATCTGCAAATTCTTCAAGCTTAGGAAAATAGTTTTTATTTTCTTGAAGAAAGTCTGATATAACTTCTCCAGGAAATGCTGTCTTTCTACTATCAATTTTTTTTCCAGAAATATCTTCAACTTTATTAACTATAGCATGATCTTTTTGTCTAAAATTATCTCCTAGTTTTATTAATGCTTTTGCAATTTTTGGATTAGTACTTACTAAATCTTTTACTTCTGGGCCAAGTATATCCAGATCTTCAAATAATTGATCGTCTAAAAGTTCAGAAATATCATTTTCTAAATTAACATCAGCCTTACTGGTTAAGTCAGATAAGTTAACTCTTAATTCTTTACTAACTTTAATTAATAAGTCTCCATCGATATTTCTTTTTCCACTTTCAATTAAGTTTAAATAACTTGGGGAGATATTTATTTGTTCAGCAAATTTATTAGCTTGTAATCCTAGTTGTCTTCTAAATGCTTTTATTTTAGGGCCAATTTTTAAATCAGACTTATTGATATTTTTATTTTTTAAAAATTTTGTTATTGCAATTTTAGAATTTTCTAAATTAATTTCTTTTTCACTTGTAAGATCGGACAATTCTATTCTCAACTCATTACAAATCTTAATTAGTAAGTCTGCATCAACATTTCTTTTTCCACTTTCAATTAAGTTTAAATAGCTAGGGGAGATATTTATTTGTTCAGCTAGCTTTTTAGCTTGAAGACCTAATTTTTGTCTAAAGTTTTTTATTTTATTTCCAATTTTTGTGTTTATGCTCACTTTTTATCTCTTTTTTGTAAATTTTGTAAATTTAAATTTACAAATTATTAACTAAATTTACAAGTAAAATAACGCTTTTTGATATCTTTTGTAAACTTTGTAAATTATATAATAAGTATGAATAAAAAAGATAAAAATCAAGAAAATCAGTCTCGAAACACAACTAAAGAAGATCTAAATCAGTCTAACCAATCTGGTATTTACTTGAGAGATGATCATTGTGATTGGGGTTCAAGCGGCATGAATGAATTTACTAACGAATTTAGTGAAAATAATTAAACCACTTTAAACCACTTAAAGACTAATTTTCCCAACTCTAAAACCTAGAAAGACTCTATTTATGAGCTCAGAAGCTAAAGTTTCATACGATTTAAAAAGATTTGCTGGTATTAAAAAAGATTATACTCCTGAAGAAGTGGAGAGACTTAGAGGTTCAATAAAAATTGAATATTCGATGTGCAAACATCAATCAAAAAAATTATGGGATCTTTTAAATTCTGAAAATTATATTAATACTTTGGGATCGTTATCTGGAAACCACGCAATTCAACATGCTAAAGCAGGTTTAAAAGCAATTTATTTAAGTGGATGGCAGGTTGCTGCTGATGCAAATACTGCTGGGGAGATGTACCCTGATCAATCTTTATATCCATATGATAGTGCACCAAAGTTAGTTGAGTCTATGAACAATGCATTAATTAGAGCAGATCAAATTCAACATATGGAATTAAATGATGGTGATATGCAGTCAAAAGATAGAACTGATTATATGCTGCCAATCATTGCCGATGGTGAAGCTGGATTTGGTGGACCATTAAATGTTTTTGAGTTAACAAAAAAGTTTATTAAAGCAGGAGCTGCTGGAGTTCACTTCGAAGATCAATTAGCTAGTGAAAAAAAATGTGGTCATATGGGTGGTAAAGTTTTAGTCCCAACAGGAACAATGATTAAAAATTTAAAAGCTGCAAGACTTGCTGCTGATATTGCTGAAGTTCCATTAATTATTTTAGCGAGAACAGATGCCAATGCTGCAAAACTAATTACAAATGATTTTGATGAAAATGATAAACCATTTTTAACTGGTGAAAGATCTCCTGAAGGTTTCCACTATGTTAAACAAGGAATTGAACAAGCTATCTCAAGAGGATTAGCTTATGCACCTTATTCAGATTTAATTTGGTGTGAAACAGCAACACCAAATCTTGAGGAAGCAAAAAAATTTGCAGATGCAATTCATGAAAAATTCCCTGGTAAATTGTTAGCTTACAATTGCTCTCCATCGTTCAATTGGAAAAAGCATTTATCAGATGAAGAGATTGCAACATTCCAACAAAAAATTAGTGAGATGGGTTATAAGTTCCAGTTCATCACACTTGCAGGCTTTCATACGCAAAACATTGCAATTTTTGAACTTGCTGAAAAATATAAAACTGAAGGAATGACCGCGTATTCTAAAATTCAAGAACTTGAATTTGCTAGAGAGAAGGATGGTTACACAAGCGTCAAGCACCAACGTGAAGTTGGTACTTCTTATTTTGATGCAGTCTCAAATACTATAAGTAGTGGAAAAAGCTCTACAACTGCAATGGAAGGCTCAACAGAGTCTGAGCAATTTTAATTATTCTTTAATACGTCATCTAAATATGATTAAATATTTAGATGCTTATAAGTAGTTTTTTTTTAATCATTCTTTATATTTCACACAGATATATTATTGCATGGATAAATTTTTATAATAATTCAGATAAACGTTTTGGTAACTCTATCTGGCGTTGGACATATGATTATAAAGTAGTTGGAGATAGGGATATTTCAGACCTAGATGACAAACCTTTTGTAAGACAAAGAAGAATTAGAAATCGTACTATTTCAATAATGTACTGCAATTTTTTCTTAGGATTTGTTGTATTGATGTCTTTTGTAAGTGAATTACTTATATTGATTTTACAGTAATTACTTACGTATAGTGCGACACTTAATGCGATTGATAATCATTCGCAATGCTAATAGTAAGCATTCCAATTTAATTAAATAACTTAAAAGACAGAAAATAATGAAAAAACTTACAATTATTACATTTTTCATGGCTTTATTTGCAAACATGACGTTTGCTGCTGAAGTTAATGTATTCAGTGCAAGACATTACGATTCAGATGTTCAACTTTACGAAAAATTTACAGCTAAAACTGGAATTAAAGTAAATATTGTATCTGGTAAAGATAAAGCTCTTCAAAAAAGAATAACTGAAGAAGGTGCTGATTCAAAAGCTGACCTTTATATTACTGCTGACGCAGGAAGATTAGGTGCATTCGCTTCAAAAGGAATGTTCCAAAACTCTATGTCCCCAGCAATCAAAGCTGCAGTTCCAAAAAACTTTAGAACTTCTAAATGGACTGGAATAGCTAAGAGAGCAAGAATTATGTATTACTCACCTGAAAGAGTAAATACAAATGAACTTAATGGTATGACTTATGAAGGTCTTGCTGATCCAAAATGGAAAGGTAGAGTTGTTATAAGACAATCTAATAATATCTATAACCAATCTCTTGTTGCATCATTAGTTAAAAATAATGGAAAAAAAGCAACTGCAGAATGGGCTAAAGGAATAGTTGCTAACATGGCTAGAGACTCTAAAGGAAACGATAGAGCTCAAATTTTAGCTGTAGCAGCAGGTGAAGCTGATATAGCAGTAGCTAATACGTACTACTTAGCTTTGATGTTATCTGGAAAAAAAGGTCCAGAACAACAAGCAGCAGCTAAAAAAGTTCTACCATTTTTTCCTAACCAAGGAGATAGAGGAACTCACATGAACATTAGTGGTGGTGGTGTATTAAAAAATGCTCCGAACAAAGCTAATGCGATTAAACTACTTGAGTTTTTATTAACTAAGGAAGCGCAAGAGCACATAGTTAATAATACATTTGAATACCCAATGATTGCAGGTGTTGAGCCTCATGCATTAGTTAAACAAATGGGTCTTGGATTTAAACAAGATTTAGAAACTAAAGTAGCAAATTACGGAAAAAACCAAGCTGCAGCATTAGAAGTAATGTTAGCTGCTAAGTGGAAGTAAGTAATAAGTGAAAAAATTTTTATTTAATATTGATGAGAATAAATCTTCTGATGTATATGAGTCGCAAACTCTGAAAGCTTGTGATCCGTGTGCAGCAGAGTGTGAAAAAATCAATAGAAAGATAAATAACAGAAAGTTATCAGATATTAAAGATGAAGAGGTTGCACATATCCTTTCTCCCTTTAATACATAATTTTCTTTTTAATGATTGTGCTCATAATCCCTCAGAAGGTATTTACCCTACCTAATTTGGTTATGAGCACTAAAAAATTCAAATGCAAGTAATACAATTAAATAAACACTTAAAAAACAATAGGAATAGAATGATCGAAGGAAAGAAATGTTCAAGTGTAGTTTTAAAAACTAGACAAATTGGTAAATGGGTTGATGTAAGTACTGATGAAATCTTTAAAGGTAAAAAAGTAATATTATTTTCATTACCAGGTGCATTTACACCTACCTGCTCTGAAAAACAATTACCAGGCTTTGAAAAAAATTATGATAAATTATTATCTCTTGGTGTTAATGAAATTTATTGTATTAGTGTTAATGATGGTTTTGTAATGAATGCTTGGGCAGATCAGCAAAAATTAACAAAAGTTAAGGTATTACCTGATGGAAATGCTGACTTTACTCGTTCAATGGGGATGTTAATTGATAAAAAACACCTAGGTTTTGGTCTAAGAAGCTGGAGATATTGTGCAATAATTAATGATGGTATTGTTGAGAAATGGTGGCAAGAGGATGGTATGAATAATGATGGAAGTGATCCTGATCCATATGTACAAACAACTCCAGAAAATTGCATAGAATATCTATCAAGCAAGTAATTTAGCAAAATAAATAATTTATAAAAAAATTTAAGAATTAGCTATCGTAATCTCTCTCCAATTTGGTTTCGAAGTTAGTATTAATCTCTCCTGGCAACAGGGGAGGTTTCTTAAATATAGTTATTGGAGTATTATAAGTTATGGGAATTAAAAATTTTAACATTTGGTACATAAGTAGTTTTTTAATATCTATAGCTGTTGCTATCCCAATACTTACTATCGGTGCAGGTTTTTTTGAAAATACTAGTAATTATTATTCGATACTAAAGGATACTTTTTTATTTGATTATATTAATCACTCACTAATTTTATTAATGGGTGTTCTATTTTTAACTTTTATTATTGGAGTGGGTACTGCCTATCTTGTATCTTTCTATAATTTTCCAGGTTCAAATTTTTTTAAATGGGCATTAATATTATCATTTGCAGTACCACCATATATATATGCTTATTCATTAACAGCTTTCTTTGAAAATTATGGTACAGCTTTTTCAATACTAACCAATGTATTTGGAGAGGGTGAATATAACAAACATATACCTAAAATGGATGGTATGTTTGGTGCAATCATTTCTTTATCATTCTCATTGTTTGGATATGTTTATATTTTAACAAGAGCATCATTCCATTACCAATCTCAAAACTTAATTGATTTAGGTAAAAATTTAGGTTTCTCAAAAAATAAATCATTTTTTAAAATTATTTTACCTTCAGCCAGACCAGCTATAGTTGCTGGACTTTCTTTAGTTGCAATGGAGACGCTGTCAGATTTTGGAACAGTGGATTTCTTTAATGTATCAACACTAACTACAGGAATCTATAATGCATGGATTTCTTTTGATGATTTATCTTTAGCTAATAGGTTATCTTTTTTTCTTTTAATTTTTATTTTAGGATTATTTGTTCTTGAAAATTTTTCTAGGAAAAAAGCTCAATATCACTCTCCAACAAAAAGTGGCTTTAAATCTAAAACTTTAATTAATTTAGATAAATCAAAATCAACTCTAGCTATTATTTTTTGTAGCTTTATTTTTTTTGCCAGTTTTATGTTTCCAGTTTTACAAATGCTTTATTGGACAATAATTTTTCCAAAACATTTTAATGATTTAAATATAGTTAGTTTATTTATTAATACTGGAATATTAGTTTTATTAGCAAGCACTGTTTTGATAACATTTGCCTTCATTTCAAACTATGGAAATAGGGTTACAAAAAGTAAATTACTAGAAGCACTAACTACATTTTCTATTTCTGGATATGCAATACCGGGGGTAATTTTAGCTGTTGCGTTTATAAGCTTCGTGGCCTGGTTTGATAATACTATTGTTCAACATTTCGGATTTAAAACTATCAAAACTATATTTATTGGCTCAATATTAGGACTTATAAGTGTTTATTTTGTAAGGTTTTACTCTTTAGCCTGTAATGGCATAAAGTCTGGTTATCTTAAGATTAACTATTCAATAGATGAGAGTGCTTATTTACTTGGCTATTCAAAATTTAAAACATTTAAGAATATTCACTTTCCTTACTTAAGAAACTCAATTCTGTTAATTGGATTAATAATTGCAATTGAAATAATTAAGGAGCTACCAATTACACTTATCATGAGGCCATTTAATTTTGAAACATTTGCTACTACGGCTTATATATATGCATCTCAAGACCTATTAGAGGCTGCTGCAGTCCCGTCTTTATTTCTTGTATTAATTACAAGTACTTTTATTTTAATCACTTCTAGATATACATTAAGAGATTAATTATGAGTAAAAATTTTTTAGAAATTAAAGATGTAACTTTTGAAGCAAGTAAAGTTAATAAAGTTCGAAATGTATCTTTTAATATTGAAAAAGAAGGAGACATTGTATGCTTATTAGGACCATCAGGAATTGGAAAAACTACAATACTAAGATCTATTGCTGGTTTAACAAATATTAGATCAGGTGAAATTATATTAAAAAATAAAGTTCTATCTTCAGAGAAAGTACATGTAGAGCCTGAGAATAGAAATATATCGTTATCATTCCAAGATAACTGTTTATTCCCACATTATAATGTTTTAAAAAATATTGAATTTGGTGCCGAAAGGAACAAAAAAAAGAAACAAACTATATCTACTGAAGAAATAATTAAATTCTTAAATCTTGAAAAAATTAAAGATAAATTTCCACATCAAATCAGTGCGGGTGAAGCTCAAAGGGTAGCTCTTGCAAGATCATTAGTTACAAAGCCAGATTTACTATTATTAGATGAACCACTTTCAAATGTTGATCAAAGTTTTAAGGAAGAAATCCAAGTCAAATTAAAACAAATATTAACTGAACATAAAATAACAACTATAATTGTAACGCATGACTCATATGAAGCTTTTTATTTAGGTACAAAATGTGGAATAATTCTAGACGAACAATTAAAACAATTTGATGATCCTTATAATGTATATCATTTTCCAAATTCAGTAGAGGTAGTAAAGTTTTTAAATAGAGGAATTTTAATTCCAGCCAAAGTAACTGGTGAGAATAGTTTAGAGAGTGATGATTTAGGTTCGATAACAGGTAATTTTATAAAACATTATCCAAAAGGATCTGAGGTTCAACTTTTATTACAACCAGAAGATTTGGAGCATGATGATAAAAGTAATTTAAAATTAGAGGTAGTTGATAGAAGATTTAGAGGAACTAATTTTATTTACACACTTAAAACTGCAAACAATAAATTAATTCCAGTATTTGTTCACTCTCATCATATTCATCAACATGAAGTAGATGAAAAATTTGGTATTAAACGTCCTATTAATATTGATCATATAGTTTGCTTCTAATATAAAACTTAAATTATAATGAATAAAAGATTAAAAACCCTTACCAAGGGAATAGCAGATGTAAGTCCACTAATGATACCTGTAGTACCTTTTGGAATTATATTTGGTGTTATTGGTATGGAATTAGGCCTAAGCTCATATATGACATTTGGAATGTCGGTCATAATTTTTGGTGGTGCTTCTCAAATAGTTTTATTACAGTTATTTTCTGGTGGAGCCTCATCTCTAGTAACCATAACATCTGTAGGAGCGGTTAATTCAAGACATTTATTATATGGTGCAGTTTTTTCAGAATATTTGTCTCATTTAAAATTGTCATGGAAAGTTATTTTATCATACGTATTAATTGATCAAGCATTCGCTGTTTCAAATACTTACTTTAAAAAAAATAAAGAAAATGAGTTTAAACATTACCACTTATTGGGAGCTGGTTTTACCTGTTGGACAGTTTGGCAGATATCAACAGTTTTAGGTATAGTTCTAGGTTCAGTTATTCCAGAAGAATTAGGTTTAAGTTTTACTATTTCTTTAACTTTTTTAGCTTTGTTGATTAATGATTTTAGAAAATTTAAAAATATTATTATAATGCTGGTCTCAGGCATAGTTGCAACTATTGGGTATAATACAATACCATTTCAAGCATATATAATCGTTGCAGCCATAGCTGCTTTACTAGTCGCTACATTATTAACTTTGATAACTTTAAAGAAAAATTAATGCATTGGTCGACAATTATTTATTGTGGAATTATCACTTATCTAACAAGGTTTTCTATGATTTTTTTACTAAAAGAAGACGTATTAAACGATAAGACAAAAAAAATACTTTCCTACGTGCCTTCGGCTATTTTCCCTGCAATAATCTTTCCACCAATATTCCTAGATAGCGCTGGTTCCTTAGACTTTGAAAGTAATCCTAAAATTTTAGCTGCTGTATTTGCTATAGTTATTGGTTTTTTCAGTCGAAGTATTATTGCTACAATATTTGCAGGACTTATTTCATATTGGTTTTTGATTTTTGTATATTACCAATAGAAAAAATTATAATTAAACCCCATGTTTAATAAATTTAAAGTTAACAATGATCTAATTGGCATATTTTATATGCTTTTATGTCAATTCTCATTTGCAACAAATGACGCTTTTGTAAAAATTATTTATGAAAACTACGATGAAATATTTGTTTTAAACCAAATCATTTTTATAAGAGGTATTTTTACATTACTTTTCATTTTATTATTTCTTTATATTAAGAAAGAACTTAATTTTAAATTAATCTTTACTTCAAATGAATTGAGAATGAGAGGCATTTTAGAATCTTTAGCAGCTTTATTTTTTTTTATTGGTATTGCTCTATTACCTTTTGCAAATGTTTATATTTTACTAAGCATGGCACCAATTTTATTAACTGCATTTAGTGCAATATTTTTAAATGAAAAAGTTAGATGGAGAAGATGGAGTGCAGTGTTATTGGGTTTTGTTGGCGTGGTGGTTGTAATTAATCCTGGAAAATTAGAGACTAGTTATTATTTTATCTTTCCTTTAATTGCAGCAATCATGCTTTCGATTAGAGATATGTATACAAAAAATTTTAAAAAAAACTATCACAGTCTACAAGTTGCTTTTATGACCTGTTTTGTTGTAACAGCCCTTTTTGGCTTGTTAAGTATTTATAAATTTTATGATTTTAGTCTAAGGGATATCTTCATTTTGTTTATTGCTGCTTTTTTTTTAGCATTAGGTTATATTTTTTCAATAGCAACAATTAAAATTGCACTAGTTTCTGTCACATCAACATTTAGATATTCGGTTATTTTATGGGGAATATTATATGGATATTTTTTATTTGATGAGGTGCCATCAACTAATACTTATATAGGAGCTTTAATAATTGTTTTTAGTGGATTAATTATTATCTCAAGACAAAAACAAATTGGTGTTATAAAGTAAAAATCATATTCTTGTTAATTAAACTTTTAAAACATATAATTATTAAATGAAAAAAATATTAATTATAATTTTTGCATTATTTGCAATTAAAGCTTTTGCAGTAGATAAAAGTACAACTTTTAACAACGATATATTTAAACAAGCTCAATTAGAAGGAAAGACTGTAGTTATAAACTCTTGGGAAAAATCTTGTACAACTTGCAAAAGACAAATTAAAATTTTAGATCAAGCTCAAAAAGAGTTTGAGGATATTATTTTTTTAAGCTTTGAACAAACTGTAGACAAGGATATAGCAAAACAATTAAGTATTGATTATTGGACGACAATTGTTGTGTATAAAAATAATAAAGAAGTTCACAGAAGTATTGGACAAACTAACAAAGCTAAAATCTATGAATTAATAAAATTCTAATATCAAATAAAAGGCTTATTAACGTCTATTTGATAATCCAAAAGATGATATTAATTATATAAACTAAAATACCATAAAATAAGAACATGAGTATTTTATCTTTTCCTGTTTTTTCTTCCCAGTTCAATTTAAATAACACCGATGGAGAGACCACTAATAAGATAACTCCAATCACGATCACAAGTATTGATAAAATTATAAATACATTCATATTAAAAGTTAAATAGCTCCAAGTTTAATATTTCGTGCAATATTTATGTCCATTAATTTAGGCTCAGATAAATTTAAATTATTCATTATGTCCGTATACTCACTTACACTATTTACTTGCAGTCTAGGGTTAAACTTTTTTTCTTTACCAATAGTGCTTACTTTCTGATCATTATAGTCATGAGCAGGATATAGTAACGTTTCATCAGGAAGTTTTAACAATCTATTAAAAATAGAATTATATGAATCTTCCGAATTACCACCTTGAAAATCAGTTCTACCAGTTCCATTAATTAGCAAAGTGTCTCCTGAAAAGAGATAATCATTCATGAGAAAACTGTAACTATCTTTAGTATGTCCAGGTGTATAAATTACCTTTATTTCTAATTTATCGATACAAATTATCTCATTATCTTTAACTTTTATTTCAACTGCATTAGATGGAGTATGTTCACCCATTATTGTTGTGCAATTTGTTTTGTTTTTTAATTTTGAAGATGCGGTTATATGATCAGCATGAATGTGTGTGTCTATAACTTTTACTAATTTTAAACCCAGTTCGTTAAGAAGCTTAATGTATTGCTCGATATTACCTAATACAGGATCAATAATTAAAGCTTCCCTACCTTTTTTTGAAGCAATTAAATAACTAAATGTACACGAGCTTTCATCAAATAATTGTCGAAATATCATTTAAATATACTATCAATTGCTTCATTTAAATAAAAGTTAAAATGTTTTAAATTAATTTAATGTTAGGAATAAAAAATTGGGATAATAAAACCTGGATTTCATCAAAAAAATATATCCTGTCCTTTAATAACTTTTTATTAAAACAAAAAAACCTAACTAAACACTCAAAAATTTTAGATATTGGATGTGGTCGCGGTAAGATAATGGGCTCATTATCTTCTAAACTCAAATTAATACATAAGCCCATTGGACTTGATATCGAAAACCATAAAGATTTTGACAAAAGGATTATTTTTAAAAAAACAAATGCAATTAAATATCTTAAAAAAGATAAAAAGAAATTTGATTTAATATTGATTAAACAAACCATTCATTTATTCAATCTAAGAGATATTAAGAAGATTGTAACCTATTCACACTCAAGTTTAGAAATTGGAGGAATTATTTTAATTTTAACTTTAGATACAAAAAATAATGAAATACCTACATTTTTTTTAATGAAACAAAAACTTAACCAATCGTTCAAAAGAGATATTTTTATTTGGAAAAACCTACTTCAACTAAATATTAAAAAAAAAAATAAATAAAAAATCACTAAATTTAGTTTTAAAGTGAATATTAAAAAAAAAAATTATTTAAAAATGATCAAACAGCGTTACATATCAACTTTATTAAAATTTAACTCAGTTGAAATTTCAAAAGGGATTAGTGAGATTGATCTAAAATATAAAAAAAATATTTTGTTTAATGATAAACTCAAATGCGTAATATTTACAAAAGTTTAAAGAACTCTCTTTAAAATATTTTCTCTTAATATAAATTTATGGAAAAGAACTGCTAGAATATGTAATGTGATTAATCCAATTAATACATAATTTGCCAATACATGTATTGAGTAAAATTGTTCAGAAAGTTCATAATTATAAGTTAAATTAATTTTTTTAAAAAAAACAATCAAGCTTTCACCATTAAATAATTTCTTAAAAATCCCAGAAATTGTGACAGTTAGCAAAGCCAAATATAATAATAAGTGATTTATTTTTCCTATAAACTTTTGCCCTGGAAAAGTACTTCCTTTGAAATCAGGAGCTGACGTTAATAACTTAAAGATCAATCTTATTAGAGTTACATAAAATATAATTAATCCAAATAACATATGATAATTTTCTATATCAACTCTAGATTGATCAAAGTCTAAGTCTACCAAATAAAATCCTAAAGGTATTTGAACTATTAATCCTGCGGCAGTTAGCCAATGGAATAATTTACTAAGTAATCCATATTTTAATTTATTATTTAATATAGACATATTTAAATTAAACATATTATGACAACAATTAAAAATACTTTATTTTTTATATTTATATTACTATTTAGTTTCAGCGCTTTTTCAGAACAAACTGTTGAAGAGATTGTCAAAGAAAGAAAATCTATTTTTAGTAAAAATTATAAAACTGCAAAACGAGTTCAAAGTCTTGCAACTAATGGTGATGTAGATGAGGCAAAAAAACTAATGATTGAAATGAGTGATAATTACAAAAGATTGTTAGATCTTTTTCCTGAAAATTCAAAAGTAGGATTTAAAACACAAGCTTTGCCTTCTATTTGGGAAAATAAGGATGAATTTAATTTATTAATGACAAAAGCTTCAAGTAATATGATCGAGCTAACAACTGCTATTGATTGAGCAGAAGTTATGAAGGTAACTCTTGGAAAATATATGTGGAGTAGCTGTAAGGCTTGTCACTCAAAATTTAGAGCAGAACACTAATTAAATTAATAATTCAAAATGTTATCAGATAAAATTAAAGAATATCTAAATGAATATATTAACCAAGAAGTCTACGTCCAGGTAGCAGTTGCAAAAGGAAAAAATAAAATCTCAACTAATGCTGCAATTAGTAAATACTTTGAAAGCAATCACTTTCAAGGTTTAGCTGAAGGTAAGCCCTACAACACTTTTTTAGATGATCTTAAAGATAAGTGTTTGGGAAAATTAGCAAACTCTCCAATGAAAGATAGTAAAACAGATGATAAAATTATTATTGAACTTCAAAGAAAGCTTAATACTTTAAAAATTGAAGAATTAAATGATACTTACTGGGAAGTTGAGACAGGTGAATATTTATGTAGAGCGGATATTAAAGAAATTGAATTGGAAAGAGATACTTTGATTAAATTTTTGACCTCTAAAGATGAGGCGCATCATACGATCAGTACACTTTGTAAAAACTATGAAAAATTGTGTAAGGAAAAATACCCAGAAGCTCCATTACCTCTAGAAATTTCAAGTAATTAAAAATTTAAACAAAACATTCCCAAAAATTTCTCTCAAGGATAGTTGATTTTTTAAAATTTTTTTCAAGTATTTTTAATTTTTTACTCTTATTATTTTTTAAGAGAATATCTAAATAATCAATATTGTCTTTGGCTATCTGTTGATATTCTTTTGATGAATACATTTTTATCCAAGAACTATATTTACTTTTTTTCCAGTTTTTAACTTTAGAAAGATTAAACCCAATTTCACCATAGCCAACTATACATACTGATAGGCATGAAAAAATATCAACATTGTCTCCATTTTTACCAACTCCTAGTACATAATCAGTATAAGCACTATTAGCTTTTTCAACAATAATGTTATTGAGAGATTTAACGTGTATTTTCCACTTTTTACAATAATTGATGTGCATTTTAATTTCATGATCAATTCCCTTAATAAAATTTACTGATCTATTAATTTCTTCAAAGTTCTTAGATTTGTAAACACTAAGGGCTAAAATTTTAAGGAATTGCTGTAAGAAAACATAATCTTGAATTAAATAATTTTTAAAATTTTTATCTGGTAGTTGATTACTTACTAAATCAGATAAAAATTTATGATTAGTATATTCAGACCATTCCTTCTTACAGCTACTTTTTAATTTATAAAAAAAAGTTTTCTTATTATTGTAGATATTCACTATCCCTTTATTGAAGTTTTAATCTTAGAAAAGTTAAAGTTACTATTTTTTTTAAAGATCATCACTATAATCATGGGTGCAAATGTTGCTAAAATAAATGACCAAAACAATAATGCTGTAGATATCCAAATTGGAAATACTTCTACTGGAAATAACCCACCAATTAAAATACTTTTATCAAAAGTTTGATTAGGAAATAAAAGTAATCCAGATATCAGTCCAATTATAACTGAAATTAAAGAAAGTTTTTCATCAACATCACTCTTAAACATCCCATAAAAAATAGGAAATACTGCAGCACAACATAATAAATCAGCAAATAAAAACATAAATAAGACGCTGTAACCCTTAGATGCGATCAAAAAAACAATTACTGACAATCCACATATTAAGTATTTAGAAAGAGTAAGATAGCTATTCTTATTTTTTAAACTAATAAACTTATTTCCTTCAATAGCAATAGTGCTTGAAAGTGCATTAATAAGTGTATCCATACTACTAATCACTAAGGCTAAAACTAAAATTAATATTGAAATAGTTAACAAAGAATTAATTCCAGTAAATGGCTCTAATAAAAGTGTAAAGAACAAAGTACTAGGGTCGGCTGCTTTATCAACTGATACTGCAAGAATTCCAAAGAAACCTAAAACAAGCATAAATGGAATTACAATAAAGAAAGCAGACATAAATCCTTTTCTTAAATCATCTGAACTTTTTGCCGCAAATACTCTTTGCCAAACACCTTGATCAAATAAGTTAGTTGCAAAAACAGCTATGAAGAAAGTTAATCCAGCAGTATAGCCATAAAAATATTTACCACTCATTAATGTACCAGCTTTTTCATTAATCAAATCTATAGAAAAAGTATTATTTCCAGAATTAAAAATATGGTTAATAGCAAATATTAATAAAATCATAATTATAATAAATTGAATTTTATCTGTAAAAATTGAAGCTCTAAGTCCTCCGTAAAGAGTGTAAGATAAAGTAGCTACAATTATTACAAGAGATGTTTGCCAAAGAGGAAACCCTGACATTAAGTTAACAACTTTTGCAATCGCTGTAACTTCAGCTGCAAAATAAACAAACATGTACATTATTGTTAATAATAAAACTAAACGAAACATTGCTTTACCAAATCTAATTAGAACAAATTGAGTAAGAGTATTACCATTAGGCATAATTTTTCTCATTCGTTGCCCGATTGTAATAAAGGCTAAGAAGGGTAGAGCTTGACCTAAGCCATAACCAATTATAGCACCTAAACCACCCCATGTTGCAGCCTCTGATGGACCAATTAAAATCCATACACCAAAACATGATGCAACTAATGATGCTGTTAAAGATCTTTTACCAATTGATCTATCTGCATTTAAGTATGAGTTAATTGAAAGTTTACCTTTTGAATAAACTATTCCAATAGTGGCAAAAGCTAATGAAATTAAAAGTAGAGTTATAATAGTAGTTGATTGATCTAAGTATATTGTGTTCATTTCATCCCTTCGTTGTGATTATACAACAGGTTCTTTGGGTATATTCTCAGCTTTTTATGGCACCCCAGAAACTGATATTTTAATTAAAAATACAAATAATCTTTAAATGAGCAACTTAAATAAGTCAATTGAAAACAAAGTTAATTTTCTTCTATTAGCGATCTCGTAAACATCCAAAGTCACACACTAGCTACAAAAACTTATACTTGTAGTTGTTTGGTTACTTGAGTTATAAATAAATAGAGATATAACAATGCAAAATCTAGGAGCCCTCGTGGTGAAATTGGTAGACACAACGGACTTAAAATCCGTGCCTTTTTGGAGTGCCAGTTCGAGTCTGGCCGAGGGCACCATTTGATGAGAGACAAAATATACTTAGTTTTTGATAATACGAAAACTTCTTTAAAAATTAAATCTCTTTTAATAAAAAAAATTAATTTTACTACTTTAAAAAAATCTAACTTAATAATTGTACTAGGTGGTGATGGCTTCATGCTTCAAACCCTAAAAAAATTATATAAGTTTAAAAAACCTTTTTATGGAATTAACTCTGGAAACTATGGTTTCTTGATGAATAAGTTTTCTAACGAAAACATTATTAAAAATTTAAACATTTCTAATATTGTAAAAATTTATCCTCTAGAAATGATTGTTACCAATAAAAACAATCAAAAAAAAAAATCGATAGCAATTAATGAAGTTTCTATTTTAAGACAAGGTAAGCAGGCTTCATCAATTTCTATCACAACTAATAAGAAAAATATTATTAAAAATCTCATCTCTGACGGTGTGCTAGTCTCAACACCAGCAGGAAGTACAGCCTATAATTTATCAGCACATGGTCCAATTTTAAATTTAGATTCTAGAAAACTGGCGGTTACGCCTATTAGTCCTTTTAGACCTAGAAGGTGGAAAGGCACGATAATTAGTGATAAATCTAAAATTTTAATAAAAAATTTAGATGTAAATAAAAGACCAATTAGTGCTGTTGCAGATAATTTTGAAGTTAGAAATGCAAAAACAATTAAGATTCAAGCAAATAAAAAAATTAGTTTTGTATTATTGTATGACAAAAATAATAGTCTTCACAAAAAGATAAAGATAGAACAAGTACGAAAAGAAACTTTTAATAATTAGATGATTAGAATAATTATTATAATATTAGCAATTCAAATGCTCACTTCTTGTAAAAATAATGATGAACCCATTTCTATGGCATTTATTGCTTATGGTGATTTACCCTATAAAGATAATGACTACTCACTTTACGAGTCACTAATTGAAAATATTAATGCATCTGAACCCTCACTTATTATACACCTTGGAGATGCTCATAATGAAGATTCTTGTAGTAATAAGAGTAAAGACCGTATGCTTAATTATATGAACGATTTCGATGCGCCTTTGCTTTACACTCCAGGAGATAATGATTGGACAGATTGTGCCAAATATAGTGATTTTGATCCTGTTGAGCGTTTGAAATATCTTAGACAATCTCACTACAGCTCAGGTTCTACTCTCGGTGCTCGACCTTTACCTGTATTTGATCAAAATAAATCTGGATATCCAGAAAATATACGATTTACGAAAGATAATATTGGATTTATTACACTGCATGTAGTTGGAAGCTATAATAATATGATCACATCAGATTCAGAAAAAATGAAAGAATTCTATGCACGAAATAAAGCAAACTTGATTTGGTTAGAAGAGAGTTTTAAAATTTTAGATAACACTGATGCCATAGTAGTGGCATTGCACGCCAGTATGTTTGAAAGAAGATTATCATTAAGAAAATTTGCTTCAAAAATAAAAAAAGATAAAAAGTTATTACTAAGCTTTAAAACCTATGAAATAATAAGTGTAGGGGTTATTCAAAAATTAAGAGAAATTTTTAAAATTCTTAATTATAAATTTGCTTTACCTTTTCGCGAAATTGGAGAATTAATTCTAAAAAATAGTTCTGACTTTAATAGACCGGTTCTTTTACTGCATGGTGATACTCACAATTATAGAACATATAAGCCATTCAAAAAAAAATATCCTTACTTCCATGCAATAGAAACTTATGGAAGCCCTGATCTTAAGGCAATTGAAATCACTATTCGACCTAAGTCAAAACATCCATTTAAAGTTGAAAGAGTATTCAACCCTTAACCTTTTTTCTAATATAAAGTGATGGTGCCCCCGCACGGAGTCGAACCGCGGACCTATTGATTACAAATTTATAGATCCAAAAATTTTTTCCTTTACTTGCTAGACCGTACAACACTTTTACGACAGTGTGAATCCCTAATTTTTATTTCTACTACACATCGACTACAGAGCCGAATATGAAAGCTCCATTTATCAATGTTTATGGATGTTTGCTTGCTAAAGAAATGAACTAAACTCTATTAAATAGATGAGTCTTTACGTGGGTTTTATTTTGCATTTACTACACATGAATGACTCTTTGGAGTTGCATTTTTATTCTGTCGAGCTTCTAGGAGCGTCGCTGTTGCTCCGCTCGTTCTTGCATAGTCGAACGGACTCGAAGAGGTACCATTCGCGTTTAGGAGGAGGATTTGGACTCTTAAAAGCGACTTCCCTTTGTACTGTTACATGTATCTTATGGAAAGGTATATAAGGTCTGTCCGTAGAGTTAATCGCACTCAAAACTTATCCGTGTATAAAAAAACAATTTAAGTACCTAGCCTAAAAAAAATATTATAAAATTTATACTAAAAAAATATTTTACATAAAAAATTTATGTCTTGGAATAATAGAGAAAATAATTCACAAAATCCTAACGACACGACACCCATAATTGATCGCTGTATAAACTGCGGGAACCACGAACAAGTACATGCTCAAATCACGACGGAATATGAGGGTAGTCTTAACTCTGGTCCCATATGCAAGAAGTGCTATGCTTCTAATTTCATGCGATATTAGAAGTTTTTATTTTTTTAAAGAAGACTGGATTTTTTTTATATCGCCAAATTTTATAATTAAATCGAAATTTTTTTTCGCTACAAAAGAATTAAATTCTATAAAAGCAATAGAAACATCCGTAGAAGGTCTAATGTTAACTATTTTGTTATCTTTTAATATTTCAAGAGAGGGTGCCATATTGATAAATAAACCCCTTTTTAAAGCTTCAGTGATATAACTATGCACAGTTTTTGAAGAGGCATTCATTACTTTAATCAATGATTCCTTGTAGGTAATAGAACCTATGACATTTTTAAAAAAAACATGATTAAGCAATAACCACTTATTACTATTTTGATAAAAAAAACTTAAAAATTCGTTAGAAGAAGCATATTCAGACTGTTCACGTTGTATGGAAGCAAAGATTGCGCATACTTCCATAGCTTCAGATGTATCTTTAAGTTTGTAATTAGAATTTAGAAAAATTGAACCGAAAGCCTTAGAGCTTGACTTGATAATTGTTTTATACCTTTGAACTTCTAATTCAGTGTAACCTTGTTCCATACCTTTTTTTAAATTATCAATTGTCATTGGCTATTTTTTTTCATAAAAGTTAAATTGTTAAATATTTTCTTATTTACTTACTTTAAAAACTTATTTACTTACTTTAAAAAGAAGTCATCTTGCCCTCATTTATCATTTCCTCAGATTCGTTATTAAATCAGCCAAATAAGCTCACGTAAATAGATAATTGTTGCCATTATTTATTAATTGTAATGATTATTAGCAATAATTAAGCGTAAATAGTACCATTTACCTACTTTAAAACTAAGTCATCTTGCCCTCATTTATCATTTCCTCAGATACGTTATTAAATCAGCCAAATAAGCTCATGTAAATAGATAATTGTTGCCATTATTTATTAATTGTAATGATTATTAGTAAATTGTACTAACTATAAGTACTGATATTGATTATTATTAAATATTACCATATATTATTAATAGAAATAATTAATAGTAAATAATACTAGTAAAATTGTAAAATAAAGAATACTAGAGGCAATATTAATGAGAGATAATATAAATTTATTTAATTACTTAATCTGGAATAATATTAAATTAAGATTGATAACTTTAATCTTGATGTTAATTAGCTATACATCAACGGCTGAAATTTTGCCTACGGGTGGTAATATCACATCAGGTTCAGGTAGCATCAGCCAGGTATCTGGTAACATGACCGTGAACCAAGAAACATCTAAAATGGTGGCTGATTGGCAAACTTTTAATATTGGGACTGGTAATAGTGTTAATTTTATCCAACCTAGCGCATCATCTGTTGCATTTAATAATGTGCTTGGTAGTGATGTATCAGTAATCCAAGGTAATTTAACTGCTAACGGTCAATTATTTTTAATTAACCCTAATGGCGTATTATTTACCCCGACTGCAAAAATAAATGTAGGTGGTGTTGTTGCAAGTACTTTAAACTTGAGCTCTGATGATTTTTTAAAAGATAATTTTAATTTTGCTGGCGGTAGTATTAATAGCATTATTAATGAAGGTACTATCAATGCTAGTAATGCTGGTAGCATTTCTCTAATTGCTGCTAAGATTACAAATAGTGGCAAGCTCACAGCCAATGAAGGTAATATATTATTGGGTGCAGGTTCAGAAGTTATATTAGATTTAGGTGACTCATTTAAAATACAAGTTACAAAAGCTACTATTGATACTTTAATTAAAAATGATGGAGCAATAAAAGCTGATGGCGGTTTGATATATCTTACTGCTCAAGGTGCAAACAATTTAACTAACAGCGTCATTAACAATACAGGAAAGATAGAAGCTCATACCCTGGCTACAGGTGAGACTGGTAAAATAATGTTGATGGGTGGTATGGATGGTAATAAAATAATAGCTAATAATAGCATAGTGATAGATGGTACTTTAGATGCCTCAGCACCTAATGGTGGTAATGGTGGTTTTATAGAAACCAGTGCAGCTAATGTAAAAATAGGTAATAATGTAAAGGTTACTACTGCGGCTCCACTAGGAAAAACTGGAACATGGTTAATTGATCCAACTGATTTTATAATCGGAGTGGGCAGTGATGCAAATACATTGAGCGGGATAGGGGCCACAACTCTTAGCAACTCATTAACTAATAATAGTGTTACAATTTCAACCTCAGCCATCGATACAGGAACGGAGCTAGGTGATATCAATATCAATGGTGCACTGTCTTGGAACTCTAATACATTAACGCTAGATGCTCATAATAATATTAATATTAACGCCGTGTTAACGGCTAGTGGTACATCGATTTTAACAATGAATACAGGAAGTGACAAGGGTGTTAATGTAGGAATGGATTCTGCTGGCTTTACAGGACGAGTAGATTTTGCTGAGGCGGATGGCGCTACAGCACGTTCTGGTACAGGTATTTTGAGTATAAATGATGATACTTACAATATTATCAATTCTGTAGATCAATTATCAGCGATGGCTATTACGGGAAATTTTGCTTTAGGCGTTAACTTAGGAGATGCAGGATCTACTATTAATTTTACGCCGATAGCTAGTTTTGCAAACAACTTTAATGGCTTGGGACATACAATCACAGGAATGAATATAAACGGAGCTGCTGCAGCTAACACAGGTATGATTAAAATTGCAGGAGCCACATCTGACATTCGTAACGTGGGTTTAGTAGGAGGTGTAGTTAGTAATGGTGGTGCAGGCACAGGTGGTTTAATTGGATCAGGTTCAACAGGAACGTTAAGTAACAGTTATAACACAGGAAGTGTGGCAGGTGCAGCAGGCACAGGTGGTTTAATTGGATCAACTACTGGTATTGTCAGAAATACTTTTGCAACAGGTAATGTAACCGGTACAGCAGGTACTGGTGGTTTAATTGGAAATACTACTGGAGCAGTTAGTGAAAGTTATGCAACAGGTAATATAACCGGTGCAGCAGGTACAGGTGGTTTAATCGGAACTACTACAGGAGCTGTTACAAATACTTTTGCAACAGGTAATATAACCGGTGCAGCAGGTACAGGTGGTTTAATCGGAACTACTACGGGAGCTGTTACGAATGCTTATGCAACAGGAACTATTTCTGGTGCGGCTGGTACAGGCGGTTTAATCGGAACTACTACGGGAGCTGTTACAAAAACTTTAGCAGCAGGTAATGTAACCGGTGCAGCAGGCACAGGTGGTTTAATCGGGACTAGCACAGGTAATATCTCGCATGCTCATGCAATAGGAACTGTCTCTGGTGCAGCTGGCACAGGTGGTTTAATCGGGACTAGCACAGGTAATATCTCGCATGCTTATGCAACAGGAACTGTCTCTGGTGCAGCTGGTACAGGTGGTTTAATGGGTAGCAGCACGGGTGTACTTAAGAATAACTTCTGGGATACTGCTAATGCTAATAACTCAGTTGGCAGCACAACACCAACAGGAACCACAGGATTAACTACAAGTGCTATTGATGAAATAGATATTTTTCACGATTGGGATTTTTCAAATACATGGTTTACATTAACTGATGGTGCCTATCCACTGTTACGTAGTTTTATGACTCCAGCAATTCCAGAGGTTACTACACCAACTACAGCTTTAACTACTCTTACAGTAAAAGTTGTAAAATATTTAAAAAATACTAGTTTTTTCATACAGCCTAAGGTTCAGTCAGCCCCCAGCATTAACAGCGGTCCTAGTTCGACGTCTGTTAGTAACGAGAGCTCTGATCAAAAATCTGATTCAGACAGCAGCACAGACGATGTTGAAGACAAAGAGAAAACTATTTTATGATAAATAATTTTTTTATAAAATCTAGAATAAAAGATATAGAAAAAAAAAGAAAAGAAAGTAATATTTTTTTTAGGCAGTTCATATTTATACTCATAGTCATAAACTTATTGCTTGGGAGTATGACTGCATATGACAAATTTATATATAAACCTACTATATCACAGACAGAGCAATAGCTCTTTTAAGATAAATAATTTTTACTAGTTTCTGATTTTTATAATGAAACAAATAAAGATAAAATTTAATAATAAACCCTTATTAAGTAAAAAATTTTTTTTAGTAAACTTCATAATAATTTGTATTATATTATTTTTTGTAAAAACTAAGGCTCAAAATTTCCACTACTTATTCCCTAATTTCAAGGAAACAAATGAAATTAAAGAGTTAACACCCCATTTACATACTGAAGACATGATAAAAATTATAAACCCAGAGTCTAGTATTGATCCTCTTGCTATAATACCTGAAAATGAGGTGGTAGTTACCTTGCGAGCTATAAATTTTATTGGCAATACTCAATACACTAAAGAAATACTTAGCGCTTTATTAGCTGATTATATTGAAAAATCTCACAATCTAAAAGCCTTAAATGAACTTACTAACATTATTACTAATCACTACCGTAATAATGGTTTTGCTTTCTCTCGTGCACTTCTAGCTCCACAAGATATAACCGATGGTGTTTTAACTATTGAAATCATCGAAGGTCGCTACGGTAATATCAAAGTTATAGGTGACCAAAATTATGTGGATCAAGCCGAACTGTTTTTAAAGAAATTAAAAAAAGGCAATATAATTCAAATCGCTAACTTAACACGTGTCTCATTAATTTTAGAAAATCAACCTGGTTTTAAAACTAAACCTTTATTAAAACCAGGTCAAAAGGAAGGTACGGGAGATCTAGAGGTAAGTATAGAGCGTGACAAGCTCTACAGTGGCACAACAAGTCTTAATAATTATGGTAATTATTATACAGGTTCCAATCTTTACAATTTAAATTTAAATATTAACCACCCATTCTTATTTGGTGATCAGCTCAAACTCAATATGGTATATACTGAAGAAGACATGTGGCTTGGCGGCGTTAACTACAATCTACCATTAGGTATTTCTGGTTTACGTGCAAAAGTTGGTTATGTAGAATCAAGCTATGTGTTAGGTCAAGAATTTGCTGCAGCGAAATTAAGTGGTACAGGTAAAACTATTAGTGCTGGCCTAAGGTATCCTCTAATCCTTTCAAAAAAAAATAACCTTAGTATAGAAAATATTTATAATCACAAAATAATGAATTCTTTAAATAATATTACAGAAACTAAAAACACTACCACTAGTGACAGTTTAAATTCTATTTTTAATTTTAGTACCTACGACCAATTAATGGGAGGAGGTACTATATATGGTAGTTTTACTTATACATATGGTAAATTGACTCTACCAAACTCCTTACGTGCCACAGATAGCACTACAGCTAAGACAGAGGGTCATTTTGATAAATTTATATTAAGGATGAATCGTATCCAAAAAATTCGTGGTAAATTCACTTTATTTGCTAATATAAGTGCTCAATTGGCAGCTAATAATTTAAATTCATCAGAAAAATTTAGTATTGGTGGTCCCAATGAAGTAAGAGCATATCCCGCAGGTGAAGCTTATGGTGATGAAGGTGTGCTAAGTACAATAGAATTACGCTATTCAGCTAACAGCAAGACTAGTCTATATGCATTTTATGATGCAGCTGAAATCAACGTTAATCACACCACTTGGGATTCAACAAACAACAAGCGCGTACTTGAGGGCCAAGGTATAGGCCTACGCTTTAATACTGCTGATATAATATTTGAGGCAAGTTCTGCATGGAGAACAAAAGGGACATTCTCTGATAATAATCAAAAAAAAACACCTCAGATTTGGCTAAATATTAAGTATAATTTCGGAGGCTAAAACTTTATAATCATTATTTATCAATACAATTAATTAATCGTTACTTATTAAAATAGAGTGCTAGATGTATAGTAATTTTATTAAGAAAAGCTGTTAAGGAGTTTATTAATGATTTACCCTATGGCAGGCCAGGAAACCCTGTCAGCTATACGTAAAATCAAAAACTGAGAAAAATGGCCTTGGTTTTTTTGCCGAAGTCATATTTATTACAATAGCATAACTGTAGGTGAATTTTTAGATAAGGACGTTTTAAAATTTATAGCTATTGGCAAATAAATAAAGAGAACTAGAAGAGTATGAAGCATCGTTCCATCAGCCATGGGTCATGAATCAGGCTTCTAGCCACAAACAATAAGTAGAAAAAATTTAAGCTGAAATGAACTTTATTTGTTATATTAATCTCGTAAATAATTAAGTTATATTAGTAAAATAATAAAAAATATTAAAAGGACAAAAAAATGAATTCTCAATATGTAAATAGAATTATAAGAGCCTGCAAGTTAGATGCTAATCTTTACGAAGAGGTAGAGGCTGATAAATCTGCAACATTTCAAGCAGCAGGTGTTGTGGTACTTTCAAGTTTGGCGGCAGGAGTTGGAGCATTATCACTTGGAGCATCTAATTTTTTGATAGCTCCCTTGTTATCATTGGTTAGTTGGTTTGTTTGGGCTTACGTAGTGTATTTTATTGGTGTTAAATTTTTTCCAGAACCCACAACTGAAGCTGATCACGGTCAGTTATTAAGAACAATTGGTTTTTCTAGTGCTCCAGGACTTATTCGAGTTTTTGGTATCTTTCCTAACTTGATGAACATAGCTTTTATTGTAGCAGCGGTATGGATGTTAGTTGCAATGGTTATTGCAGTAAGACAAGCCCTAGATTACAAAAGCACCTGGAGAGCTGTTGGAGTAGTTGTAACTGGTTTTTTAATTCAATCTGTTGTTTTATTTATGATTCTAAAACTATTTTAATATCTTAATGGCAATAAAAATCTTTCTTATAGACATTAAATAATGATTGAAATTAATGTTTATTAATGGGAAATATTTTTATGAAACAGCTTTTTGTGCAGTCTCCATAAATTCTTTCATTTTATTTCTAATTTCTTCGTCAATGTTATCAAAACCACCTTGTGATAAATCTTTTTTAATTTTTCTAAAAACATCTTCATCTCCAGGTTCAGCCAAATCTGATTTTATTACCTCTAAAATATAATCTTCTTTATCTTTGTCAGTTTTCTTTAATTTATCTGCAACCCATTCACCTAAAAATTTATTTCTTTTTGCATTAATTTTAAATAATGTTTCTTCATCGTGGGCAAATTTACCTTCAAAGCCTTTTTTTCTATTGTCAAATGAACTCATAATTTTTAATTTTAATTAATTTATTTAATCATTAAATATATTTTATGATATCAAAATACCAGACCAAGTTCTCACATGTTGCGTATATGATTGTAGTCTACAAGACTCTTATTATCTTTCGCCTTTAACTCTACAAAACTTAAACCCTAATATATGTAAGATTCTAGATCCAATATCAGCTATGACAAGTCAATTAATTAGTTAATATTTATATGATGAGTTGTTATGTTCTTGATGAGTAGTAATTTCTCATGCAGGTGAGTTTTTGATAAGGATAAAATTTTAGTCCAAATCTATTATTGTGATTCTTCCTAATTTTACATTAATCTCTTTAATTAATTGTTTATAATCATTCTAAACTACTTGACTCATACTTAAAAATTTCATAGAGTAATTGAATAATATAAATAAAAGAGAAGTTAATATGAGCAGTGAAATTAGCAAATGTCCATTTACAGGAGCAGGAACACCACCAAAATACCCAACTGGCAAAGGAACTTCAAATAGAGATTGGTGGCCTAATAGCTTAAATCTTAAAATATTATCTCAACATTCATCTTTAGTAGATCCTATGGATAAGAAATTTTCTTATTCCAAAGAATTTAAAAAACTAAATCTTAAAGCGTTAAAAAAAGATTTGGCTAAATTAATGACTGATTCACAAGATTGGTGGCCAGCGGATTATGGTCATTACGGCCCTTTATTTATTAGATTAGCTTGGCATGCCGCTGGAACGTATAGAACTGCAGATGGAAGAGGAGGTGCTGGAACTGGTAACCAGCGTTTTGCGCCACTAAATAGTTGGCCAGATAATGTTAACTTAGATAAACCAAGATTACTTCTTTGGCCTATTAAGCAAAAATATGGAAAAAAAATTTCATGGGCTGATCTATTTATATTAGTTGGCAATGTAGCTTTAGAGACAATGGGATTCAAAACTTTTGGTTTTGGTGGAGGCAGAGAAGATATTTGGGAACCAGAAGAAGATATTTATTGGGGTTCAGAAAAAGAATGGTTAGGTGTTAATCGATATAGCGGTAAGAGAGATTTAGAGCAACCTCTTGGTGCTTCTCACATGGGTTTAATTTATGTAAATCCTCAAGGACCAGACGCAAACCCGGATCCTCTTTTAGCTGCTCATGATATTAGAGAAACTTTTGGTAGAATGGCAATGAATGATTATGAGACAGTCGCTCTTGTAGCTGGTGGACATACTTTTGGAAAATCTCACGGAGCTGCTCCGGAATCTCATAAAGGTCCTGAACCAGAAAGTTCAAAAATTCAAGATCAAGCCACAGGTTGGAATAGTAATTATAAAAGCGGCCTAGGAGTTGATACAATAAGTAGTGGAATAGAAGGTGCTTGGACAAGCAATCCAATCAAATGGGACATGGGATATTTTGAAAACCTATTTGGTTATGATTGGGAATTAACAAAAAGTCCAGCTGGAGCTCATCAATGGCAACCAAAAAATAATGGATTTGATATTGAAATGACTCCAGATGCTCATAGTAAATTGAAAAAAAATCTTCCAATGATGCAAACAACTGATTTATCATTGAAAATGGATCCCAGTTATGAACCAATATCTAGAAATTTTCATAAAAATCCAGATGAGTTTGCAAATGCATTTGCAAGAGCATGGTATAAACTTACCCATAGAGATATGGGTCCTAGAGCCAATTATCTTGGTGAAGATGTTCCAAAAGAAGTTATGATTTGGCAAGATCCAATACCAAAAGCTAAATACAAATTAAAAAATAAAGATATAGAAGCTTTAAAAGTAGAAATAATTAAATCACAACTTTCAATATCAGAGTTAGTTTCTACGGCTTGGGCTTCCGCATCGACTTTTCGTGGTTCAGATAAAAGAGGTGGAGCAAATGGAGCTCGAATACGTTTAGCGCCACAAAAAGATTGGAAAGTAAATAATCCAAAACAATTAACAAAAGTTATCAAAGTTTTAGAAAAAATTCAAAAAAAATTTAATTCTAAAAAGAAATCAGTTTCAATAGCTGACTTGATTGTTTTAGGTGGGAGTGTAGGAGTTGAAAAAGCTGCAAAGGCTGCTGGAAAAAAAGTAAAAGTAACTTTTACCCCAGGTAGAGGAGATGCTTCTCAAGCTCAAACAGACATTCATTCTTTTGGATTACTTAAACCTCAAGCTGATGGTTTTAGAAATTATGTTAAAGGAGAATACTCTTTATCGGCAGAAGAAATGTTGGTAGATCGTGCTAACTTAATGAAGCTTACAGCTCCTGAAATGACAGTTCTTGTTGGTGGAATGAGAGTTATGGCTACAAACTTTGATAATTCTAATAATGGAGTATTTACAAAAAAACCTGGAAAACTAACAAATGATTTTTTTGTAAATTTATTAGACATGAGTTTAACTTGGAAAGAAACCTCAAAAAAAGAAGATCTTTTTGAAGGAAGAGATCGAAAAACTGGAAAAGTTAAATGGAAAGGGACTCGTGCTGATCTTATTTTTGGTTCAAATTCACAGTTAAGAGCATTTGCAGAAGTTTATGCTTGCAAAGATTCAGAAGATAAGTTCGTGACGGATTTTGTCGCTGCATGGACAAAGATAATGAATTCTGATCGTTTTGACATATTAATAAAATAAATAATATTTATGACGCAAGTAAACTTTGAAAACTTTTATCAAGTGCCAAATCTTAAGTTTGATATCAACAAACTACAGGAAGCCTACAGCCAAGTTATTCAAACTAAAAAATTTGATGACGGTGGGGGTATTACTCACTTTAGTGCTATTTCTTTAACTCAAATTCCTGGAGATCCAGATTCTATCAAAGGAAGTAAGGCCAGAGGTGTATATTGGACAAAGCCAGATAAATCAGGAAAAGAAGTTTCTAGAGATATTATAATTGACGAGTCAGCCTATTCTGAATTCGTAAAAGATTATGAAAATACTTATTTTAAAGAAGTTTTTGATATCCTTTCTTCAAAATATAAATTGGGTAGAGTAAGAATTTTATTAAAAGAACCTAGATCAACATTAAGTTGGCATAGAGATCCTGAAGCAAGATTACATATACCAATCATAACTAATTTAGGATGCTCAATGGTTATAGAAAATGTTGCAAAACATATGCCCGCTGATGGTAGAGTCACAATTACTAATAATAAAAAATATCACAATGCTTTTAATGGTGGAGAAGAAAATAGAATTCACTTAGTTGCATGTGTTTTAGATGGTCCATTTAATTAATTTTTCCTGATTTAGGTTTATGACTGGAGAGATATTTGGTTTCCATAATTAAGATTATAAATTCAGTTAATTATGAAAGTGTTAAATGGTGTTCCCTCAGCCATTTCCCATGAACTGTTTTTTAATCATTATTTTGCAACACAGTTGTATTTATAAAATTGTTACTTGTCACAAGTAGAAGTTTAGATGTATAGTAATTCTATCAAGATAAAGGCTTTTAAAGCGCTGCCTTGAAAGTAAAATTTAAATGATTTGTATCATTTATTTTATAATCAATGCTAACCTGGAGTTTAATTATGCTTGAAAAAAAAATTGGTCAATCAACCAAAAGTATTTGGGGTGGAGAACAAGAACACGAACTTTATGAACGGTCAACGCAAGTTCCCGTTGTTCATAGTGTTTCATTTGCCTATAAAGATATAGATACTTGGCATAAAGTTGCCTTAGGACAGGCTGAAGGCCATATTTATTCTCGTAATACTAATCCAACGGTTAGAGCATTTGAAGATAAAGTAAAAGAACTTGAAGGCGCAGAAGCTGCAACTAGTTTCTCATCTGGAATGGCTGCAATTAGCAATACCTTAGCTACTTTTTTAAAACCGGGTGATAGAATTGTTTCAATTAAAGATAGTTATGGTGGAACCAATGTTATTTTTAATGAATTTTTACCCCCACTTAATATCGATGTCTGTCTTTGTGAAACTAGTGATCACAAACAAATATTAAGTGAAATAGCCAAAGGTTGTAAAGTTTTATATTTAGAAACTCCAACTAACCCAACTATTAAAATTACAGATATTAAACATTTAAGTTTAGCTGCTAAAAAAGTAGGTGCATTAGTTGTTGTTGATAATACTTTTGCAACACCTATTAATCAAAATCCATTAGAGCTTGGAGCTGATATTGTTTTACATTCTGCTTCTAAATATTTAGGAGGTCACGCGGATGCTCTTGGAGGGGTAATTTGTGGAAATAAAGATTTGGTAAAAAAAGTTTATCATTATAGAGAAATAAACGGTGCAACCCTTGCACCGATGGATGCCTATAGTCTCTTGCGGGGAATGAAAACATTAAAGCTTAGAGTGGAAAGACAAAATCAAAGTGCAATGGTTATTGCAAAATTTTTAGAAAATCATCCTGCTGTTGAGCAGGTTAATTATCCTGGCCTACCATCACATCCAGGTCATGAAGTTGCAAAAGAACAGATGAAAGGCGGCTTTGGAGGTATGTTAAGTTTTTCAGTTAAAGGCGGACTACAATCCATTAAAACATTTTTACCAAAACTTAAGTATGCCCATATGGCAGCAAACTTAGGTTGCGTTGAAACTGTAGTTGGACCTCCTGTTACAACTAGTCATGTGGAATGCACTGCAGATGAGAGAAAAGCTGCTGGAATCCCTGAAGGTTTAGTGAGATATTCAACAGGAATAGAAGATGTTGAAGATTTAATTGAGGATCTAGAACAAGCACTTAAAGAAATTTCTTAAGAAATCAAAAGGGATGCAATAAAAATAGAAAAAATAAGATATAGTAAAGAAGAATTCCTTGTAAACATTTTAAAAAATAAAAGGCTATACTATGAAAGCATTAGTTAAAAAACATTCAGAGAAAGGTATTTGGCTTGAAGACGTACCCATGCCAGAGATAAGTAGTAACGATGTGCTTATTAAAGTTCAGAAAACTGCAATTTGTGGTACCGACGTACATATTTATAACTGGGATGAGTGGGCAAAAAAAACTATTTCTGTGCCGATGACAACAGGTCATGAATTTGCTGGCGTTATAATAGAATTAGGTGAAGGTGTTGTTGGACTAAAGATTGGTGATGTCGTTTCTGCCGAAGGTCATATAGTTTGCAATCTATGTCGTAACTGTCTAGCTGGACGTAAACACCTGTGTCCAAATACTGTTGGTATTGGGGTTAATCGAAACGCGGATCTTCTGGTGGATAATAAAACTTACTTTTAGGATTATTTAATCTATCTTTTTTTATAGTTCTAATAACATCAAGCTCATCTTCACCCATACCAAAATCTGTCTTCTGATTTTTTTTAGATGTTTTAGTTTGTTCAAGTTTAAGAGTAGGGACCAATCCGTCATTAATCATACCCCACTGTATTGGACTAGCCTCAGACCTAGTTCTTCTTGAAGAATAAATTTGATAAGCAATTAAAGCACAAGCCACAGTAGATAACTTATATTTTTTATAATGGGACTCTAGGAACCTACCTGTTTTTAAATCTTTATGAATTAAGATAGATCTAACGCGGTCAAGCTCATCTTCTCTAAGAAAATCTAAATATTCTTTTTCTTCAAACCTATCTTCCTTCTTAATCTTACAAGGTTGATTGTTAGTGATGCCTCTTTCAATCCAAATATTAAAGAGCATCTTTAAATAGTCTGCAAACATATTAGCTTGTCTAGGTGTTCTGGCCCCAAGGACCTGGTGGAACTTTGCTATCTGATTACTAGTTACTAGAGAAACTTTTATGTGTTGGATATTATCTAACTGATCAAAAACCTGTCTGATCTCTGGCTTATTAGTTTTTCTAAAGATGTAAGAGTTAAAGATATTTTTAATAGCTGTTAATGTTGAAGCTCTATATCTGGCAGGTGTTAGAATAGTTTTGTAGGATTCTTTTATTTGTTCACCTAAAGTATTTTCACCTTTAACACTTTGTCTAGCTGTATATGGATCTTTGCCCGAGAATATTTCATTAGATATTATCTTAGCTCTTGATACAGCTTTGTTAATTCCAAGATCTTCATAGGTACCAACCTTTAATCTAATTGAATTTTTACCTTTAGGTCTATACTGGTAAAACCAGGTCTTAGATCTTGAAGGATATTTATAGACTACTAAAGTTAATCCTTCTGTTCCTTGCATTGAAAAGAATTGGTCTTTGTCTTGGTGGTTTATCTTTTTGATAACAGTATCTGTTAATTTCATTATTATGTTTCCTTTCTAGTTGTTTTATTTTTAACAATTAAGAAAGCTAATTACATAAGTGAACAGATACCGAACGCATTGGGTATCTAAATACTAAACGACTACATATCGACTACAAACAATTCTACCTTCGTGCTTTGTATGTTCTTCGTTGTTCTTATGTTCTAACTTTCTGGAAAGGATAATTTATTGAATCCACTAGGTTTTAGTGGTGCCCCCGCACGGAGTCGAACCGCGGACCTATTGATTACAAATCAATTGCTCTACCAGCTGAGCTACAAGGGCTTTTGTTTTTGTTTCTGATTTT
>Ga0222652_1000048_pt1 | contig 62369 bp, 67 predicted proteins | sample AntAcemetagen371_FD_179803 | JGI IMG/M metagenome (GOLD analysis project Ga0222652, IMG submission 179803) | Saline water microbial communities from Ace Lake, Antarctica - #371 | ecosystem: Environmental > Aquatic > Non-marine Saline and Alkaline > Saline | place: Antarctica: Ace Lake... | reverse complement strand
ATTATTAGAGTTAGTTTTTTTTTTTATAAAAAGAAAAATAAAGAATAATGAAAAAGTAAAAAAATTAATTACAAAATAATTATAGGGTGGCAAGCTATAAGAGCTAATAGCACCTAAAGAAAATATATATAATGTGTTTAAAAAGTTTTTTTTAAGCAAGTTAAGCAACTTTCATTTGAATAAGTTTATAAATTTTATCTTCTTCTTTACTCATTTTTTTAAAATCTTTCAGTTTTATATGATCGTGACCTAATAAATGAAGAAATCCATGGATAAAAATTTTGATAGCTTTTTGTTTAAAATCAAAAATATTTATATTTTTTGGTTTGTTTATAAACTCGTAGCTAATCACTATGTCACCAAGATAGTTTGATTTTTTTGGATCAAATTTTTTCTCGAATGGAAATGACAATACATCCGTAGGTTTATTTTTATTTCTAAAACCTTTATTTAATTTTTTAATATTTTTATTATTTGAAAGTAAAATTGTTAGATTTATTTTTTTACCTATAAACTTATATTTTTTTGGAAAAAATTTTATAATGGAATTAAAAAAAGTGTTATTTTTCTTGATCTTTTTGCTCCAGAGAGCGCATTCTGAAACCACATCAATTTTAATCATTTTCTTGGTCAGTATAAGCTTTTACGATCTTAGATACCAAAGGATGCCTCACTACATCTGAATGATCAAAATCTACAACTGAAATTTCTTTTAAATGTCCAAGTAATTTCTTGGATCTACTTAGGCCAGACATATTCTTATTTGGTAGGTCTATTTGAGAAGGGTCACCATTTATAACAATTTTTGAATTCTCCCCAATACGCGTTAGAAACATTTTAATTTGAGTATCTGTTGCGTTCTGAGCTTCATCTAAAATTGCAAAAGAGTTTTTTAAAGTTCTTCCCCTCATAAATGCAAGTGGTGCTATTTCGATGTCACCAATTTCAATCATTCTCTGTATTTTTTCAAAATCGAATAGATCATAGAGAGAATCATACAAGGGTCTTAAATAAGGGTCTACTTTCTCCTTCATGTCTCCTGGTAAAAATCCGAGTCTTTCACCAGCTTCTACTGCAGGTCTTGATAGAATAATTCTTTCAATCTTTTTATCAAGCAACATAGTTAATCCAACTGCTACTGCTAAAAAAGTTTTCCCTGTTCCTGCGGGGCCTGCAGATATAACAATATCACTTTGTCTTAAGGCTCTAACATATTCTTTTTGTCTCTCAGATCTAGGAATGACAGATTTTTTTGGTGTTTTAATTATATCGGAAACGTTTTTATTTTTTACTTTTTCTTCAATCATAAATTTATCTATAGATGAGATTATATCTTTTTTCTCAATACTGCCATTATTAATAAATCGATTTGCAAGGAATTGAATAGCATTTTTTGTTATCTCATTTTGTTGTGGAGTTGATTTTATTAAAATTGAATTTCCCCTTGAGTAAAGACTTGTATTGGTAATTTTTTCAAGTTCTTTTAAGTTCTGATTAAACTCACCAACAACACCCATCAATAAATCGTTATCATGAAAAATAACACTTAAAGAATTATTGTCAGAATATACAAATTTTAATGTAGAATTAATTTTTTTTAAAATTGTATCTCTCAATTTTAAGCTACTTTTTTTTTAGAGTTTTCAATTAATTTTCCAAAAAGACTATTTTGATTGCCGTTTGTTATTTCAACTTGTACAATTTTTCCAATATTCTCTATATTGCCTTCAAAAATTACTGAGGTCATATATTCTGTTCTACCAAATAACTTAATTCCATCTTTCATTTTATTTTCTACTAGAACATTTAAAACTTTATTTTCAAGGGATTTGTTTTTTTGTATTTGGTTACTAAATAGCTTCTCTTGAATTATTTTTAGTCTTTGTTTAGATTTTTTTTGGTCAACTAGTTTTAAATTTGCTGCAACAGTTCCAGGTCTTGGGCTAAAAATAAATGAATATGAATTAGTAAATTTTATTTTTTCGATCAAGTCCATTGTCATTTTAAAATCTTGCTCATCTTCTTCTGGGTATCCAATAATAAAATCACTAGAAAACTCTATTTTTGGGTTAATTTCCTTAAGCTTTTCATAAATCACCACGTATTCTTCAATGGTATGCTTTCTATTCATTAAATTTAAAATTTTATTTGATCCACTTTGTACTGGTAAATGTACGAGGGGCATCAGTTTAGATGATGTCTTATAAACATTAATTAAATCATCTGTCATATCCTTAGGGTGAGATGTTGTATATCGAATTCTTTTAAGTTCATCTAAGCTATCAAGCTTTATTAATAAGTCTGATAGTCTGTACTCTTTACCTTCCTCATCATAACTGTATGCGTTTACATTTTGCCCTAATAAGATAATTTCTTTTGCACCATTTTGAATTAATTCTTTACCTTCATTTATGATTTGATCAAAGGGCCTGGAATATTCAGGTCCGCGTGTATAAGGCACTACACAAAAATGACAGAATTTATCACAACCCTCTTGGATTGTTAAAAATGAGGAAACTTTACTGTCTTTGTTTTTAATTTTACTTAAATAATTGAATTTAGAAATTGTATCAAATTCTGTTTCTTCCTCTTTTTTTTTATTTTTTGAATGATTTAATATTGCCTCATTTATCTTATGATAGGACTGTGGACCAATTACAATATCAATATATGGTTCTCTTTTTAACATTTCTTGATTTTCAGCTTGAGCGACACAACCAGCAACAATTACAATTGGCTTTTTTTTCTCTCTAAAAATTTTTTTAACTCTTCCTATTTCGTGGTAAACCTTTTCTTTTGCTTTGTCACGAATATGACAAGTGTTTAGAAGATAACAATTTGCATCTTCATATTTTTCAGTTTTTTCAAAACCAATTTTTTTAACTGTATCAAATATACGATTTGAGTCATATTCATTCATTTGACAACCAAAAGTTTTGATGAAAATTTTTTTTAACATTATGTTAGGATTTTTTTTTAACCCCATATAATTCTAATTTATGATCAACTAATCGATATCCATACTTATCTGCAATTTTCTCTTGAAGTTTTTCTATCTCTTCATCGACAAATTCAATGATTTCCCCAGATTTAACATCAATTAAATGATCATGATGTCCTTCATTTAATTCTTCGTATCTAGCCTTGCCCCCTTTAAAATCATGTTTTGCTAGAATTCCAGATTCCTCAAACAGTTTTACTGTTCTATATACTGTCGCAATACTTATTTTTGGATCAATTTTTGAAACTCTATTATAAAGTTCGTCAACATCAGGATGATCGTTTGACTCTGACATTACTTTTGCAATAATTTTTCTTTGATCTGTAAGCTTAACTCCTTTAGCCAAGCATTTTTGTTCAATATTTTCTGACATTTTTAATTTTAACTTAAATAAATAGGATTAATCAAATTCTTTTTAATATTAAATTTTGCACATAAACTAGGAACATCTTCATACTTAACTTCTTCAAACCCTATAAAATCCTCAAAACTAAAGCAATAATAATTAATTTTTTTAGTTAGAAATAAAGCTTTAATTGTCGCTAACGAGTTTCTTATTCCAGCAAAACTACCTGGTCCTCTATTAACATATATAATATCAATTTGATCTAATGAAAAAGTATTTACCTTTAAAAAATCATCAATTAAGATCATTAATTTTTCAAAATTAATTTTACTATTTTCATGACTACAAGTATAAATATCTTCACTAACTATGAGTGTTAAAAAAATTTTATCTCTTGTGGCATCTAGTATTAAGTTTTTCATTATATTAATGTTATTTGTCATCAATTCTAAAGCAGAAGAAAATAATATCAAATATTATTCTGAAGATAGCGGCATTCTTTCTTTAATGTATCACCGATTTGATGAAAATAAGTATCCTTCAACAAATATACGAATGGATATTTTCAAAGAACAAATGTCTATAATAAATACCTTAAATTATAAATTTTATGATCCTAAATATTTACAAAAAAATTTTAATATTGCAAAAAATAAAAAAGAAATACTTATTACTATAGATGATGCATTTTTATCTTTTTATAAAATCGCATGGCCATATTTAAAGAAAGAGAAAACTCCCTTTATTTTATTTGTTTCAACTGAAGTTGTTGGAAAAACTGGCTATATGAATTGGGAGCAAATAAAAGAAATAGAGAAAGAGCCATACGCTTACATTGGTAATCATTCACATTCTCATGATTACCTTATTGATCTAGAAACAGAAACTTTTTTGTCTGATATCAATACTTCAATTAAAATTTTTAATCAGCACTTAGGTTATAACCCAATTTTTTTTTCATATCCTTTTGGTGAATATAGCAAAACTATTAAAGATTTTATTTTACAAAATTTCGATTTTGCTTTTGGTCAACATTCTGGTGTTATTGATATTAATAAAGACCCCTATGAACTGCCCAGGTTCCCAATTAATGAAAAATATGGTGACCTAGAAAGATTTAAATTTTTAATCAATCTTAGTCCACTTCAATACAAATCTTTAAACCCTGAAGACAAATATATTACTCACAATAATCCACCAAAACTGTCTGTTGAATTTTTTGACAATCAAAAAAATATAAAAAATATTAATTGTTTTTCCGATGAGGGAAATGGATGGGAGCAGTCAAATATTACTTTTAATAAAAACATACTAAAATTAAACTTTAGAGAAAAATTTACATTCAGAAGAGGGAGGGTTAATTGCTCACTTAATGATGATGGAATATGGAGATGGTTTGGTATTCAATTTTCAGTAAAGCAAAATTAAATTAAGCTCTCAAGCTCGATGCTTGAAGGCAGCAATTTTGCATCATCAAAATCTATTAAATTATTTTGTCTTATAATTTGTTGTAAGATTTCAACATATTTTTTTCCTGTTTCTGCATAGTTATCAAGATATTCTGAAAGTTTCATACTGTCTAATTTTTTTTTCTTGTCTCTCAATTCAGCTCTAGCACTTCTAAAGTCTTTGTAGGTAGAGTGAGTATTTAAATTTCTTTGATAGGCTTTAACTGAAGCTTGCAAAACATTAAACTTCATCACTTTGTGTGTTGTATTATTATCAGCATCTGCAGGCTTTATTCCTTCACCAGACCAGGTCCATTGACCAAACAATGCATTGCCTTCTTGTGCAAATCTTGATGTTCCCCAGCCAGTTTCTTTCGCCGCTTGTGCAATTGTCATTGAGGTTGGTATTTCGTCCATTCTAATTTTTAAAGTAAGTAAATCTTTATTTAATACCCCATATTGTTTAAATTTTGAGTTAAGCCAATTTTGTTCTACCTTAGAATTTTTATTTTTATTCAAGATGGTAAAAAGTTTATTTCTATCTAACTTAATATTATTATTTTCAGCTATTATTAATGGTAAAATAATTTGAATAAAAAGATTTTTTCTTTTTTTAGTATTCTCTATTTTTTTTATCTCAGTTGGTAATAAAGTTAATGTAATTGGTTTAACTAACTTATTTTTTCTTACATCATCCAAGTTATAATTTGTTGATTTAAATAATTCTTCTATTGTAGCCGCACTCAGCCTGACACTATCTTGTGGTTGTTCATCAAATGTTAGAATATCGTCAAACAAAAATTCTTTATCTAAATCATTGTCTAATTTTGAGTTTTGGTTTTCTAATAATTTTTTTAGATTGTTTTTTGAGGTATTTTCATAATTTTCAGAAAAGCTCATTTTTTCTTTTGTAAGATTGATGGCTAATGGAGTAATAACAAAAATTGAGATTATGATTAAGCTGGATAAAAATGTTTTTGATAAAGTTTCAAGACCAATAACTTCTTTTTTAATCATTTTATTTTTGCTTATTATAAAACCTTTTTTTTTTAGATATTTTTTTATTTCAAAAAAAGAAAATTGATTATTTTTCATAACTATATTGCAACTACTTCTTTTACCTCAGGTAAGTAATGACATAAAAGATTTTGAACACCATTTTTAAGTGTCATCGTCGAACTTGGGCATCCAGAGCAGCTTCCTTGCAATTCCACTTTAACAATTCCGTCTTTAAATTCTTTGAATTTAATATCCCCACCATCTTTAGCAACAGCAGGTCTAATTTTTGTCTCAAGAATACTTATTATCTGTTTTTCAATTTCACTGTATTCTTCTTCTTTTTTTTCAAATAATTCATTTGCAATAACGAATTCTTTTCCTGTCGCATAAAATTCATTGATTAGTGAAATAACTATATGTTTGATGTCTTCCCAAATTGCGTCTTCATTTTTATTAATCGATAAAAAATCAGCTCCCAAAAACACTCCTGTAACTCCATTAATTGATAGGAGATTTCTTACTAACTCGCTGTCTGTTTCTTCTTTTTTTGTTACTTCAAAAGAACCGCTATTAGAAACATTTTTTCCCGGTAAAAACTTAAGGGAATTTGGGTTTGGTGTTACCTCTGTTTGAACGAACATTTTATTATATATAAGGATAATTAGAAAAATTTAAACTAATTAATATATTTGGCTAAAAGCCTACCAATTCTTTAATTTCTTTGATTTTTTTTGACGCAATTTTGTCTGCTTTGTTAGATCCATCTAATAAAATTGTATCTAGGTAGCTTTCGTCATTTAATAATTTTTTTATTTCTTTTGATATAGGTTCAATTTTTTCAATTAATACTTCTGATAATTTTTCTTTAAATTCAGAAAAATTTTTTCCTTTAAATTCACTAATACACTTTTCTAGGTTTTGATTAGTCAAACTCGAATAAATTCCTAATAAATTTTCTGCTTCTGGTCTTCCAGCTAAACTTTTAATTTCTTCAGGTAATGGTAATGGGTCTGTTTTTGCTTTTTTTATTTTATTAAATATTTCTTCTTTATTATCAGTAAGATTAATTCTACTTAAATCTGAAGGGTCAGATTTGCTCATTTTTTTTATTCCATCTTTAAGACTCATTATTCTAGAAAATTGTTTTTGTATTAGGGGCTCTGGGACTCTTAAAAAATCTAATGCACCAAAATCATTATTAAATTTTTGCGCAATATCCCTACAAAGTTCGAGGTGCTGTTTTTGATCATCTCCCACTGGAACATGAGTTGCGTCATATAGTAAAATATCTGCAGCCATTAAAACTGGATATGAATATAGACCAATGCTAGCTTTTTCTTTATCTTTTCCAGCCTTTTCTTTAAATTGTGTCATTCTATTAAGCCAACCTATTCTTGAAACACAACTCAGAATCCAGGCTGCCTCAGAATGTGCTGAAACCATAGATTGATTAAAAATTATACTACTTGCTGGGTCAATACCACATGCAATAAATGTAGCAGCTGTTTCTCTTATATTTTTTTTTAATTCCTTGGGGTCTTGTTTCACAGTTATCGCATGAAGGTCTACTACACAAAAAATACATTGATTTTTTTTTTCATTTTGAAGTTCTACAAAATTTTTTATTGCACCAAGGTAGTTTCCTAAATGAAGATTTCCTGTTGGCTGAACTCCTGAAAAAATTTTTTTACTCATACTAGTAGTTTAAATTAATATCACTTTTTTTAAAAGCTTTGATTAAAATTGAAATAAAAAGATAAAATATTAACCCCATTATAATTGCACCAATCAAATAAATAGCTTTGGAGCTTGCCTCATAAAGCAACTTGTCATTAAAAAAATGAATTACATAGTTAAAAAATATACCCATCAACACTGATGCAAATAAAATTTTAATAAATCTATTTATAAATACTAAATTGAAACTAAATAAATTATTCATTCTTAGAAAAATAAATAACAAAATAGCATTAAACCAAGATGATATTGTGGTTGCTATTGGTATAATTATAAACCCAACTTCCTTAAAAAAAGTAATACTAATAAAAACATTCAACAAAACAGAGATTAGTGAAATATAAAAAGGTATTTTTGTATTTTGACGTGCGAAAAAGAATGTTGAAAAGACCTTAATAAGAGAAAATGCTGGTAATCCAATTGAAAAAAAGAATAAAGCTTTTGCTGAGTTCATAACACTTAATTTATCAAAAGAACCATATCCAAATAAAGAAGATATAATTTCTTCAGACGCAATAAGTAATGCTATTGCTGCTGGAATGCTTAAAAATAAACTTAACTCAATAGCTTTATTTTGAATTAAATTTATTTTTTCTTTTTTATTACTCTGAACATGTTTGGAAAGTTGAGGAAGTATTACTGTGCCTATTGCAATACCTGCAATAGCAAGATTAATCTGATAAATTCTATCTGCATAATATAGATAGGATACTGCGCTAGCTTGAAAAGACGCAATTATCGTCCCTACTAAAATATTTATCTGTGTAACGCCAGATGAAAAAATACTGGGAAGCAATTTTCGAAAAAAAAGCTTAACCTTATTATCAATTTTAAATGATAAATTAATTTTAGGGTGATAATATTTTTTTACAAAAAAATATAAAAAAATAAACTGCAAGAGGCCTGAAACTGTTACAGCATATGATAGATAATACACCAGCTGATCATTTAAAATTTTTCCAAATATTAATACTCCAATTAAAAGAATATTTAAAATGATGGGCACAGCTGAAGCTACCGCAAATTTATTATGTGAATTTAAAATAGCTGAAAAAAAAGATGCCAAACTAATAAACATTAAAAAAGGAAAAGTAATTCTTGTTAAATTTATAGCTAATTCCATTTTTTGATAATCACCTTCAAATCCTGGTGCTATCAAAAAGACAAAGGCTGGCATGATTATCTCAATAGCAAGGACTAAAAAAAATAATCCCATAGCAAGTAAAGTAAAAATATTGTTTGCAAATTTTTGTGACTTTTTTTTATTACCTAAAAGTGATGAATAACTCGGTACAAATGCCGCATTAAATGTTCCTTCTGAAAATAGTCTTCTAAATGTATTTGGTATTTTAAAAGCTACAAAAAAAGCATCTGCTAACGGACCTGCGCCAAGAAACAAAGCTATCAATATATCTCTTGCATAGCCCAATAACCTACTTATTATTGTAAAAAAACTAAATGTTCCTGTTGACTTAATTAGGTTCATAAATCATATTAGTCTTAAATTCGCTCCATTTGTATATTTAATTACCATAAATGAAAAAAACTAAAATAGACCATTACACTGATAAAGAAGCTTTAGATTTTCATTCTAGAAATAAACCTGGAAAAATTGAGATCAATTCTTCTAAGCCAATGACCACAAAGAGGGACTTGGCTTTAGCCTATTCTCCAGGCGTTGCTGTACCAGTAAAAGCGATCGCAGAAAACCCTGAGGCTGCTTATGATTATACTTCAAAGGGGAATCTTGTTGCTGTTATTAGTAATGGATCAGCAATTTTAGGTATGGGTGATTTAGGTGCTCTAGCTTCAAAACCGGTTATGGAAGGAAAAGCAGTTTTGTTTAAAAGGTTTGCAGATATTGACTCGATTGATTTAGAAATTGACTCAAAAGATGCAGGTGAGATTATTAATAGTATAAAAAACTTTGCATGCAGTTTTGGAGGAATAAACCTAGAAGATATAGCTGCTCCAGATTGTTTTGTTATTGAAGATAAATTAAAAGAACTTTTAGATATACCTGTTTTTCATGACGACCAACACGGTACAGCAATTATTACAACTGCTGCATTAATTAATGCCCTGGATATCAGTGGGAAATCGATAAAAGACATCAAGGTTGTTGTGAATGGTGCTGGAGCGTCAGCAATGGCTTGTACTAATTTATTTAAAAATAGTGGTGTGCCTCAAAAAAATATAATTATGGTTGATAGATCAGGAGTCATCTATCGAGGCAGAGAGGGATTAAACCAATGGAAATCTTCCCATGCAAATGAAACGAAACTTAGAACATTAGATGAAGCAATTAATGGTGCTGATGTTTTTTTAGGGCTTTCAGCAAAAAATGCTCTTTCAAAAGATATGGTAAAAAAAATGGCAAAAAACCCTATAATTTTTGCTTGTGCTAATCCAGACCCAGAAATAACTCCTGAAGAAGTAATGGAAGTTAGAGATGATGCAATTATAGCAACAGGAAGATCAGATTATCCCAATCAAGTAAATAATTTAATTGGGTTTCCATATGTTTTTAGAGGAGCTCTTGATGTTAGAGCAAAAACTATAAATGAAGAAATGAAAGTAGCCGCTGCAAATGCCATAGCAAAACTTACGAGAGAAGATGTTCCTGATGAAGTTATAGCTGCAATGGGTGGTGATAGACCTCATTATGGAAAAGATTATATAATTCCATCAACTTTTGACCCAAGATTAATCAGTGTTATTCCTGCCGCTGTTGCCAAAGCTGCAATGGATAGTGGTGTTGCAAGAAAAAATATTGATGATTTTGAAATCTATAAAGAACAACTCAAGCAAAGACTTAATCCTTCACTTACAATTATGCAGGGAATTAATTCTCATATTAAAAAGAATCAAAAAAGAATCGTTTTTGCAGATGGTGAAGATAAAAACACTCTTAAAGCAGCAATTGCATTTAAGAATTCAAAATTAGGAATCCCAATTTTAGTGGGCAAAAAAGAAAAGATTAAAGAAAGAATTAAAGAAATTGGTTATGATGATCATTTTGGTATTGAAATAATAAATTCTACAGATTCTGAAAAGCGTGAAAAATATGTTAATTATTTATTTAAAAAAATGCAAAGAGAGCAAGGTCTTTTAGAAAGAGACTGCGATAGGCTTGTAAGAAATGACAGAGTTATATGGGCGTCTTGTATGGTCGCTTGTGGTGATGCAGATGGTGCGGTTACTGGAAATACTAGAAGATTTGGAGCCTCTTTTGATAAGGTTACTCAGGTCATTGACTCAAGACCAGGTGAAATTATGTTTGGACTGAACATGGTTGTTGCAAAAGGAAAAACTATTTTTGTTGGAGATACTAGTGTTAATGAATATCCAAGCTCAGAAGAGTTAGCAGAAATTGCTATATCGACTGCAAGAGTAGTTAAACTTTTTGGTTTTGTTCCAAAAGTTGCTTTTGTTTCTCATTCTACTTTTGGACAACCACTTACGAGTAGAACTAAACATATAAAAAAGGCTGTTGAAATTTTAAAAAGTAAAAATGTTGATTTTGATTTTGATGGAGACATGCAGCCAGATGTTGCTCTTAATTCAGAATACAAAGAGCTTTATCCTTTTTCAAGTATCGTTGGAAATGCAAATATTTTAATAATGCCTGGGCAGCATAGTGCGGCCATTTCATATAAAATGATGAAGAGCTTGGGTGATACAAAAGTTATTGGACCCCTACTAATTGGCTTGGGTCAGCCTATTGAGATAGCTCCTTTAAGATCCTCCACCTCTGAGATTATAAATTTAGCCTCTTTTGCAGCTTACTCTGCAGATGTAATAGATTATAAAAAAAATTAGTTCTTTTGAATTCTTAAGTCTTCTTCCAAAACTATACTTGCTACAACATCTCCAACATCAAGTATTTCTTTCGCTTCATTTATCACCATTTTTCTTTCTTCCTTTGTCAAAGAAATTCCATAAATAAATATCTTTTTCTTATAAGTGTCTATTTGGTAATTCGTTGAATTAATTTTTTTGTTAAAAATTAGAGCTGTACGTAATTGAGAGGTTATTAATAAGTCTTTTGCTGATTGCTTAAAGTTAAAATTTTCCTTTAATTTAATATCATTTTTGACTGATCTCGCACCCTTGGTTTCCCATGCCAATTTAGTAATTTGAAGTTTTTCTTCAGGGTCATCTACTTTACCTGTTATAAAAACTCTTCCATCTATAACCTTTGTGTTTACAGATATTAAATAATTTTTGTCTCTTAATATTAGTCTTGCTGCTAGATTTTTTTGCATGACAGAATCGTCTATTTGTGTACCTAAAGATCTTGGGTCAAGCGCTATACTGACACCTGTTCCAAATATACCCTTTGAGCTTATACCCACACATCCTGTAAAAATTAAAAAGATTAAGCTTATTAAGATAATTCTATTTTTCATTTTTTAATTTTAAACAATAACTGTAAATTTCTTTTTTTGGTACATTGGAGTTTTGGCTAATTAAATCAGTAATATCTTTAATGCTTAATTTTTTAATCATTTTTTGAATATTTTTCTTATCAGATTCTTTTAAAACTATCGAAGAGTTTCTTTCCTTTATTTTTTCGGAAATAACAATTGTTAATTCTCCTTTTGGATCAGATTTAAAGGGTTCAAGCTTATCAGTATCAGTTCTAATAAATTCTTCATAAAACTTAGTCATTTCTCTGCATATCAAAATTTTTCTGTCCACAAAGTATTCTTTTATATCTTTAACTGATTTATTAAATTTTCTTGGTGAAATAAAAAAAACAATACAGCCATCTATATTTCTCAGCTTTTCAAAGTCTTCTTTTAGTTTGTTTTTTTTTTCAGGGAAAAAACCATAGAAATAATATTTTTCACTAAATCCACTTATTGATACGGCTGATGAAACTGCAGATACACCTGGTATTGGATAAATACTAATTTTATGAATTAAGCACTCATTAATCAATATTGCTCCTGGATCTGAGATTAAGGGTGTTCCTGCATCTGAAATTAAAGAAACAATGCAATTTGATTTCAAAATTTCAATAATCTTAGATAAATTTTTTTTTTCATTAAATTTATGATTTGAAATAAGCTTTGACTTAATTTCATAACGATCTAATAAATTTTTTGAAGTACGTGTATCCTCACATAGTATATAATCTGATTTTTTTAGTACTTCTATGGCTCTTAAGGTAATATCACTTAAATTTCCAATTGGTGTGGAGACCACATAAAGACCACTTTTAACTTTATTATTTATATTGTCTGTATGTAGAATCATTAAATTATAAACGTTATAATAATAGCATTAAAATGAAAAAAATTATTAAAATTATATTACTTTTAACATTAGTTCTTTCAATGAATGTGGGGATTTTAAAAGCTAATGAAAAAATTAAAATTGGCTTGCTTGTCCCATTAACAGGTGAAAATTCTGAAATTGGTGAATCTATAATTAAGTCTGTAAGGCTTGCTATTAATAAAATTAATAACCCTTCAATTGAAATCATTCCTAAAGACACAGAGTCAAAACCTGAAATAACTCTAGGAGCTGCTAAAGAATTGGCCAACTTGGGAGTGAAAATAATAATTGGCCCCGTATTTAATGAAAGTTTAATTTATCTTGGCAAGTTAAGTGAAATAACTTTTTTAGCCTTAACGAATAGAAATAATAATTATTCAAAAAATATTATTAATGTGGGAATAAATGCAACTTCTCAATTAAATGCGATAAATAAATTTGTAAAATTAAATAAAATTAAAAAAACTATTTTTTTAACTCCAGATATGAGTTTTAAAAATGAAATTGAAGAAGCCATATTAAATTCTAAGATCAAAATATTAGAAAATCATATTTATGATACTGACCCAACTAAACTTACAAAACAAATTGAAAAAATTACACACTACGAGGTTAGAAAGCAAAATCTAGAAGATGAAATAGTGAGACTTGAAAAGTCAAATCAAAGTAATAAAGAGCGTTTAATCGAAAGATTAAAAAAAAAAGATACACTTGGAGGGGTTAATTTTGATTCAGTGATAATTGCAGATTTTGATGAAAGTTTAAAAAGTGTTACTACGTCTTTATTATATACGGATGTTTCTCCTAAACAAAAATATTTCATAACTCTCAACCAATGGTTTGATGAATCTCTCCTTAAAGAAACGGGTTCGCAGCCCCTTTATTTTCCGTCTGCAAATAAAAGTAATTATGATGAGTTTTCTTCTGAGTATTATGAAAAATATAATCAATACCCAAATCAATTATCTTTTTTAAGTTATGATTTAGTTGGTCTTGTCTATTATTTAATACTTCAAAATAACTCTATTATTGATCAAAATATGTTTTCAAAAAAAACTCTATTCAAAGGTAAGGTTGGAATTTTCGAAATTAAAAATAACAAGGTGAACCATATTTTGAATTTTTATAAAGTTGAAGATAAAAAGTTTAAAAAAGTTTTTTAATTTTTTTAAAAGCTCTAAATCTATGATCTATTTTATATTTTTCAGATGCCTTCATTTCGCCAAAAGTAATTTTTTTTCCTTTAGGTATAAAAATTGGATCATATCCAAATCCATTTTTACCTTTCATAATAGGTGAGATAGAGCCTTCAATTGTACCAACTGAGTTTATTAATTTTTTATTGGAGTTAAAGATGGTTAATGCACAAACAAATCTAGCTGTAATTTTTTTTTGCTTCCAATTTTTATCTTTTTTATACAATTCTTTAAAAACTCTATTCATCGCCTTTTTAAAATCTCCCTTTTTACCTCCCCATCTTGCTGAATAAATTCCAGGTTCTCCATTTAACAGATCTACCTCTATACCAGAGTCATCAGATAAACATGTTATCTTAGATTTTTTTGAAAAATACTTTGCTTTGATTAAAGAATTTTCTTCAAATGTTTTTCCATTTTCAGATGGACTTTTAATTTTAAAATCTAAAGGTGAGAATATTTCAAGATTTTTAGGCAATAAATCCTTAATTTCTTTAAGTTTTCCTTTATTATTGGTTCCGATAAGTAGTTTTGTAATTTTTTTTTTTAACATCTAGCAATTATTAGATTCCATACCATATAAGAGTTTATGGAAAAAGAGCAAAACACAAATTCTGAAAATCAAAATAAAGAAGCTGAAGAAATTAAAACAGAAGAGGCAATTAATGAGGCTCAACCTGATGATGTTTCTGAGGCTAAAGAAGAAATTAAAACAGAAGAGGCAATTAATGAGGCTCAACCTGATGATGTTTCTGAGGCTAAAGAAGAAATAAAAGAGCCCACTCTTGAGGAAAAGGTCAAAGAGCTGGAAGACAAGGTTGCTAGAACTCTTGCAGAAATGGAAAACCAAAGAAGAAGATTTGAAAAAGAAAAAGACGATGCTTTTGATTATGGTGGATTTTCTTTTGCAAAAGAAGCTTTAAATCTAATTGATAACCTAGAGAGATCAAAACAAATTTTAGAAAGTGATGAGGTGTTAAAAGACACTGAAGCTTTAAAAAAAACTTTAGAGCATTTTGAAATTATAAGTAAAGATATGATTTCAATTTTCTCAAAAAATGGAATTACACCAGTCGTTTCTATAGGTAAAAAATTAGATCCTAATCAACATCAGGCAATGATGGAAATTGACGATGATCAAAAAGAGCCTGGAACAATAGTTCAAGAAATTCAAAAAGGTTTTATGATGAAGGATAGGCTTTTGAGACCAGCATTAGTCGGAGTTTCAAAAAAAACTAAAGTTCAAGATGAGCTAAAAAGTGAGGAAAATAAAAAGTATTCAGACAATTAATAATAATTGCCAGAACTTGTAGATTAAAAATTAACACTTATATGAAGGATAGTATTTAAATTATGAGCAAAATTATAGGAATAGATTTAGGAACAACAAATTCATGTGTGTCTATCATGGAAGGTAGTCAGCCAAAAGTTTTAGAAAATGCTGAGGGTGCAAGAACAACTCCTTCCGTTGTGGCTTTTACCGAAGATGGAGAGAAGCTTGTAGGTCAACCCGCAAAAAGACAGGCTGTTACTAATCCTGAAAATACTATTTTTGCTGTAAAGAGATTAATTGGAAGAAATTTTGAAGACCCTACTGTAAAAAAAGATATTGCAGCTGCCCCTTTTAAGATTGTTAATTCAGAAAAAGGAGATGCTTGGATTGAAGCTAGAGGAAAAAAATATTCTTCGTCACAAATCTCTGCTTTTATTCTGATAAAAATGAAAGAAACAGCTGAAAAATATTTAGGACAGGCAGTAACAAAAGCTGTGATTACAGTTCCTGCATATTTTAATGATGCTCAAAGACAAGCAACAAAAGATGCTGGTAAAATTGCTGGTCTTGAAGTTTTAAGAATTATTAATGAGCCAACCGCAGCTTCTCTAGCATATGGTTTGGATAAAAAAAAAGAAAATAAAAAAATTGCTGTATATGATTTGGGTGGTGGAACTTTTGATGTCTCTATCCTTGAGTTAGGTGATGGTGTATTTGAAGTTAAATCTACAAATGGTGATACATTTTTAGGAGGTGAAGACTTTGATAACACTATTGTTGATTATTTAATTGGTGAATTTAAAAAGGATAATGGAATTGATTTAAGATCTGATAAATTAGCCCTTCAAAGGTTAAAAGAAGCTGCTGAAAAAGCAAAAATTGAATTATCTTCTGCAGAACAGACAGATGTTAATTTACCATTTATAACTGCAGATAAAACAGGCCCAAAACATATCAATCTAAAAATGACTAGAGCTAAATTAGAAGCTTTGGTTGAGAGTTTAATTTCAAGAACATTACCACCATGTAAAACCGCTCTTAAAGATGCGGGTCTTACTGCAAATGAAATTGATGAAATTGTAATGGTAGGTGGGATGACAAGAATGCCCAAGGTCCTTGCTGAAGTTAAAAATTTTTTTGGTAAAGAGCCAAATAAAAGTGTAAACCCTGATGAAGTTGTTGCAATGGGTGCTGCAATCCAAGCTGGAGTTCTACAAGGAGATGTTAAAGATGTTCTTCTTTTAGATGTAACACCTCTATCACTTGGAATTGAGACATTAGGTGGCGTATCAACAAAATTAATTGAAAAAAATACAACAATACCAACAAAAAAAAGCCAAGTATTTTCTACAGCTGATGACAATCAGCCTGCTGTATCAATAAGAGTACTTCAGGGTGAAAGAGAAATGGCGTCTGACAATAAAATGTTAGGGAATTTTGAATTAGTTGGTATTGCACCAGCTGCAAGAGGAATACCTCAAATAGAAGTAACTTTTGATATTGATGCAAATGGAATTGTAAGTGTTTCAGCTAAAGATAAAGGAACTGGAAAAGAACAAAAAATTCAAATCCAGGCTTCAGGTGGCTTAAGTGATGAAGAAATTGAAAAAATGGTAAAAGATGCTGAAGCTAATAAAGATGAAGATAAAAAGAAAAGAGAATCTGTAGATGCAAGAAATCAAGCGGATACTTTAATTCATTCAACTGAAAAAAATCTAAAAGAGCATGGTGCAAAAGTTTCTGATGCTGATAAAAAAGCAATAGAGGATGCATCAACTGACTTAAAAGAAGCGATTAAAGGAACTGATACTGAAGAAATTAAAAAGAAAACAGAAACTTTAGTTCAAGCTTCTATGAAGCTAGGTGAGGCTATTTACAAATCTCAAGAAAAAAAAGAGGGTTCACCTAAGGATGGTGATAATAATGACCAAACAAAAAAAGACGATAATGTAGTTGATGCGGATTTCGAAGAAGTAAAGGAAGAAGAAACAAAAGAAGATAAAAAAGAAGAAGATAAAGAAAAAAGCGCTTAAGACTTAAAACAACTATCATCTTAGAGTAACTTATGGCTAAAAGAGATTTTTATGACGTCTTAGGTGTTAGCAAAAATGCAAGCCCTGAAGAATTAAAATCTGCTTACCGTAAATTAGCTGTAAAACATCACCCAGACAAAAACCCAGATGATAAAGCTTCTGAAGATAAATTTAAAGAAGCTGGTGAAGCTTACGGCATCCTTTCAGATAAAGAAAAAAAACAAAATTATGATAACTTTGGCCATGCTGCTTTTGAAGGTGGAGGTGGTGGAAGACAAGGTGGTGGTTTTGGTGGAGCTGATTTTTCAGATATATTTGAAGATTTTTTCGGAGATTTTGGTGGTGGGCAATCAAGGGGAAGAAGAAAAACCAACAATAGAGGCTCAGATCTACGTTATGATTTATCTATTACTCTTGAAGAAGCCTATGAAGGTAAAAAACAGGATATAAAATTCTCAACAACAGAAAAATGTAGCACTTGTAAAGGTAATGGCTCTAAACCTGGTCATTCTCCAGGCAGATGTACGGTTTGTGGTGGAAATGGTAAAGTAAGATCTAACCAAGGTTTTTTTACTGTTCAACAAACCTGTCCTCAATGTGCGGGCTCTGGTGAAGAAATAACAAATCCATGCACAGACTGTAATGGTCAAGGAAACAAGCAAGCTTCAAAAAAAATATCAGTTACAATACCTAAAGGTGTTGATGATGGCACTAGGATCAGATTAGCTGGTAAAGGTGAGGCAGGATCTAAAGGTGGAGTAAGTGGTGATCTTTATCTTTTTATAAATGTTCATTCACACGACTTATTTAAAAGATCTGATGAAAACCTATTCTTTGAATTTCCTATATCCATTGCAGATGCAGCATTAGGAACCACAATAGAAATACCAACAATTGATGGTGGAAAAGCAAAAATTAAAATACCTGATGGAACTCAAAATGGAAAACAATTTAGACTAAAGGGTAAAGGCATGCCTTATATGAGAGGAAGTGGAAATGGAGATCTTTATGTCCAAGTAAATACTGAAGTTCCTATTTCTTTAAATAAAGAACAAAAAGAGTTACTTGAAAAATTTAGAAAAATTGAAAACGAAAAATCTAATCCAAGTATCAAACAATTCTTTCAAAAAGCTAAAAGTTTTTGGAAAAACTAAAGACTAATTAATTAAAAAAGGTTAATGTTTTCTTAAATGAAAAAAATTAATTTAGCTATTTCTGGTTGTCTAGGGAGAATGGGTCAACAACTTATTAAATCCTCAAAAAATAATAAGGAGTTTAAACTGGCTGCTCTGACAGAAAATAAAACTATCAATAAAAAAATTTCAGGCATCAAACTTGATATAAATACTGAACAAGCTTTTAAAAAAACTGATGTAATAATAGATTTTACAGTCCCAAATTGTACTTTAGATATTCTAAAAATTGCATCTAAATTAAAAAAAAGAGTAGTAATTGGAACAACTGGATTTACCCAGAAAGAAGAGGATATAATTAAAAAATTTTCTAAAAAAATTCCTATTTTAAAAGCAGGTAACATGAGCCTAGGTGTTAATTTATTAATGTACCTAACTGAAATTGCTTCAAAATCACTAAATGATGAATATTTAAGTAAAGTCTTTGAGGTTCATCACAAACACAAAAAAGATTACCCATCAGGAACAGCTTTGATGCTTGGAAAAGGAATAGCTGATGGAAAAAATAAAAATCTTTATAATTTAATTGGTAAAAAATTTTTAAATAAAAGATCTTTTCCTTATGGAAAAAAAATTAATTTTAATTCAATTAGAAAAGGTGAAATTATTGGGGAGCATGAGGTTACATTCTCAAGTGGAAAAGAAGTAATAAAATTAAACCATGAAGCGTTTGATAGAGCACTTTATTCAGATGGTGCTTTAACTGCTGCAAAATGGCTTATTAGTCAGAAACCAGGTCTTTATTCAATGAGAGATTTATTGAACTTTAGATAATGGATGAGAAAGAAAAAGCTAAAAAGATACTAAAAATTTTAAAAAAGATTTATCCAACAACCCCTATCCCATTAGATCATACTAGTAATTTTACTCTCTTAATGTCTGTTCTTTTATCAGCTCAATGCACCGATCTAAATGTTAACAATGTAACTAAAAATATATATCCAAAATATAATAGACCTGAGCATTTTGTAAAATTAGGCAGAAAAAGGATTGAAAGATTAATTAAAAGTATTGGTCTCTTTCGCGTAAAAGCAAAAAGTATTTACTTGATGTCTAAGCTGCTTCTAGAAAAGCATGGGGGTAAAGTACCTAAAAGCTTTGAAGAACTGGAAAAGCTGCCTGGTGTAGGCCATAAAACAGCAAGTGTAGTCATGTCTCAAGGTTTTGGAGTTCCAGCTTTTGCAGTTGATACTCATATACATAGATTAGCTCAAAGATGGGGCTTAACGAATGGTAAGAATGTTATTCAAACTGAAAAAGATTTAAAAAGAATATTTCCAAAAAAAACATGGAGCAAATTGCATTTACAAATAATTTATTATGGAAGAGAATTTTGTAAGGCAAGGGAATGCTATGGTTTGACTTGTAAAATTTGCACGACTTGTTATCCTAATCGAATAAATCAAGTTAAAATAAAAAAAGCTTAATATGAAAATACTAGGAATTGGTAATGCAATTGTTGATGTTATTTGCAAAGTTGACGATCAATATCTGATAAATAATCAATTAACAAAAAGCACAATGAAATTAGTTGATGAAAGTGAATTTAAAAAAATTTTATTAACTCTTAAAATTGAAGAAACGGTTTCTGGTGGATCTGTTGCAAATTCTATTGTTGGTCTGTCTCAATTGGGAAATGATGTTGGGTTTATAGGTAAGATTAATGCTGATGAATTGGGACAAAAATATGAAGAAGGTCTGACTAAAGAAAAAGTTCAATATTTTTATAATAAAAAAGAGGAGGTTTCGCCAACTGGAACTTGTTTAATCTTGATCACACCTGATGCTGAAAGAACTATGGTTACGTTTTTAGGAATTGCTGGAAAAATTAACCAAAATGATATTAATGAAAAAGCTGTACAAGAAAGTGAAATGATATTTTTAGAAGGATATTTGTGGGATGAGGGAGAACCAAAGTCAGCTTTTGATAAAGCAATGTCACTCTCTAATACTAAAGCGATGTCATTATCAGATCAATTTTGTGTGGAGAGACATAAAAGTGACTTTTTAGATTTAGTTAAAAATAAACTTGATATTACTTTTGCTAATGAACAAGAAATTAGTGCATTAATTGACGCTAAAAACTTTGAAGATGTTATTGAATTTGGAAAACAACTAAAAAAACTTTTAATCGTCACGCGTGGTGAAAAAGGAAGCATTGCTATCAAAAATCAAGAAATTGTAGAGTGTCAAAGTAAACCTGATTTAAAGATTGTAGACTTAACAGGTGCAGGAGACCTCTTTGCAGCTGGTTTTCTTCATGGACTAATAAATAATGTTTCAACAAGTGAATGTCTAGAAAAAGGAACCGAAATGTCTTCAAGAATAATCCAAAAAGTTGGTGCGAGACTTGATTAAAACATTTTACTCAATAAAATAGCCACTTTTATGGCTTAATATAAATGTGTCATCTTTAAATAAATCACTTATTTTTTTTCGCAATCTATAAATATGTGTTTCTACAGTATGAGTTTCCACATCTGCTGAATAACCCCATATATTCTTTTGTAGATCGGTAACATTATGTTTAATTTTTTTATTATTTAAATATAAAATAATTTCAATTTCTTTTTCTGTTAACTTTAAATTTAAATTACTCTTAGAAAAAAATTTAGAATTCAAATTTAATTCGTAACCTTTAATAATTAATTTAGATTGTTGGTTAAATTTTAATTTGATTAATCTAATGTTAATTATTTCTAATAATTTTTTTAAAGGTAAAGGCAGATTATCAAAAATTAAAAGATTTATATCATTTGGTAATAATTTTTGATCTATTTTTGAAACTACTAAATAATCTAATACATCTAAATCAAAGTTTTTTTTAAAATCTTCTTCATTTTCAAATTTAATAATTTTGAAAGATAAATTTTCTTTTATCTCATCTAAAATTTCATATAATGAGTTAAAGTTTATAATAACAAGATTTTGCATAATTATACTTAATATTATCTATGATAATTCATGTACCAAATAAAAACACACTTATAATTGATGAGTTTAAATTAAAATGTTGTATTGGAAAAAAAGGCATAAATTCTAACAAAATAGAGGGTGATTATACAACTCCTAAAGGATTATTTAATTTAACAAAATTATATTTTAGAAAAGATCGTGTTGGTGTTCCAAATTGTAAGATCAATAAAAAAAAAATAAATGAAGATTTGGCTTGGTGTGATGATCCTAAACATAAAAAATATAACGAAGAAATTAAAACAAAAAATAGAAATCTTAAAGAAAATCTATATAGAAAGGATCATAAGTATGATTATATAATTTCAATTAGTCATAATGAAAGAAAAATTCCCAATAAAGGAAGTGCTGTATTCATTCATTTAACAGAAAATTATAAACCAACCGCAGGATGTGTTGCCTTAAAGAAGAAAGATTTCGAGATTTTGATAAAATTGATAGATAAAAATACTAAGATTAAAATAGGTTAACCTCTATTACCAAATATTTTTGTACCTATTCTTAAAAAGGTTGCACCATTATTTGCAGCATCAAGATAATCATTTGACATCCCCATACTTAATTCTTGAACATTTAAATTTTTAGCAAGACTTTTCATTTTTAAAAAATATTCTTTACTTTCATTTTCTTTAGGTGGCAAGCACATCAATCCAACAATATCTAAACTAAGTTCGTTTACACAGCTTTTATAAAATTCATTAAGATCTGCTTCATCAATTCCATTTTTTTGTTCTTCGTTTCCAATATTAATTTGAATAAATATTTTTAATTTTTTTTTTATCTTATTTTGCTCTTCAGCAATCTTCTTTGCTAATTTTAAATTATCTAGTGAGTGGATGTAATCAAACAAGGGAACAACAAATTTGACTTTGTTTGTTTGTAATTTACCTATCATGTGTAGTTGTAGATGTTTAAAGTCTTTTTTAATTTTTTGCCATTTTTCAATCGCTTCCTGAACTTTATTTTCACCAAAATGGATTTGCCCCTGATTAATTAATGGCAATATTTCACTAATTGGAAATGTTTTACTAACAGCAATTATTTTTACTTTATTTGTCTTTAGTGTATTTTGTATTGAAGTTAAATTATTAATACTATGATGCAAAAAAAATTACCTAAAGTTTACTTATTCATCGATTGTTTTAATCCTCTTGATTTAAATGGCTTAAATAAAAATATCTCAATTATTTACAGAAACTATAAAAAAAAAATAGATGAAAGTACAATAATATCATTAAAAAATTATTGCAAACTTAATAAAAGAAAGCTTTATTTAGCCTTAAATATTAAATTAGCTATTAAACATAAATTAGATGGTGTCTACATTCCATCTTTTGTTAAAATAAAAAATTTCAATTTTTATTCAAAACCAAAAAATTTTTTTATTATTGGATCAGCACACAACAAACCAGAAATTATAAATAAAAAAGATCAGGGCTGTTCTTCAATTTTCTTAGCACCAATTTTTAAAGTAAACAAAAAAAATAACTATCTTGGTGTTTATAAATTTAATTATTTAACATTGAATTTTAATGAAAATTTTATTGCTTTAGGTGGGATCAATCAAAACAATGTAAGGATGCTAAATCTTTTAAATTGTAAAGGATTTGCAGGAATATCTTGGATAAAAAAAACCGGCCTAAAATAAATTAGGCCGGTTTTTAAACCTTTTTTAACTAATTAGAATGCGAAAGAAACAGCTAATGTGTTTTCTTCGTATACTTGTCCAGCTACACCACCCAAGTTGTCAGTTTCTGACATTGCTGCAGATACTGTCATAGCACCCATAACATAAGCAGCTTGGATTGAAGAAAGTTCTTCTGAAGTTGAAACAGTATCACTAATTGCTTCAGACGTTAACTCAGACTCACCATAAGAAACAGTGATATCACCTGCTGTATATGCTACAGCCGTAAAGTTAGCTGATCTATCTGCACCAGTATCTACTACTGCTGAAGTGAAAGCATCTTCGTATGCTTCTTGGTAAGAAGCTGTTAGTCCACCTAGTGTATATTTAACATAAGCAGTTGCTCTGTCTACACCTTGTGCATTAACCAACGAAGAGTTTGTGTTAACTGATTCATGACCACCACCAACTTCTAGACCACTGTCGTGATTAAATTGGATAGTCCAAGCATCACCACTTCCAGTGTTAGAAGCTGTTACACCGCCTTTAGATGCAGGTCCTGTGTCAGCTGCAGGGTCATATGTGTATGACGCGTTTATAGTAACACCCATAATTTCTTGAGGTGCAATTCTATAATCTAATGATCCAGCAGTTGTAGATGAACCAAAGAAAGATGGGTTAACAGTTGATAATTCATCCCAAGTTTCATTGTAAGCAGTAGGAGAAATATCGTCTATTCCGTTAGCTTTTGAACCAAGCTTGTTGTTTACTTGAAGTGTTCCTAATGAACCCATTCCAACAGTCAATTGAGATGACGTGTTTGAAAGAGCACCATCAGTGTCTACTGCCATCATGTAACCAACAGTGAAACCATTATCTAGTTCACCAGATGCGTTAAATGTTAAGTCAGTTGCGACTCCAATACCTTTACCATTATTAGCAATTGATGATGGAGCATTTTCAGTTGTCAATGTAGTTAACAATCCACCTGACATAGTGTATTCTACTGCGTTAGCAGACACCATGCAAAGAGAACCAGCTAATGCTGTTAGTCCTACTTTTTTAAAGTTATTCATTGTTTATCCTTTTTGTTAGTTTATTCATATGAATGCTGAACTTTTAACATTTCTACTAATTTTTATTATATTTTGTTGCTTAAATTCAATTTTTTTTATTAGTTGTGATATATTTATCACTTTTAAGATTAAGTCTTTTAAATTTTATTTTTTAGTCTAAACATTGGGAATTATGGTCTTTTTTATAAAAAACAAGTTTTTATTATTAATTTTAGCCACTTTTGTGTTGCTGGGTGGCTGTGCAATGCCTAAATTCCCTAAACCTGACTGGTCAAAACCAATTGAACCAAATGCCCGTAAAAGAGCCGAACAAAATGTAAAAGATGGAAAAGGAATAATTTTTAAGTCTAATAAAAACAAGGGTAATGGAAATTTTTTATTTGCTTCCTCTAACCCTATGTGGAGAGCTACCCTGGATACTTTAGATTTTATGTCTATAGCTAACTCTGACTACTCTGGTGGATTAATAATAACCGACTGGTATTCTGAAGGAAATCCTGACGAAGCAATAAAATTTAACATAAGATTCGTTAGCAACCAAATCAGAGCAGATGGGATTAATATAAATTTATACAAACGTATTTGTAAGGAAAATGTTTGTCGAACAAAAGAATTAAATAATGATATTATTTTTGATCTAAAAGATAAAATTTTGAAACAAGCTGCCATTTATAAAAAACTAAGTGAAGAAGAATATGTTAAAAGTCGACCGAAAAAAGTTTATAGAGGCGATAACGAATAAAAAATATATTTTAAATAAATATTTTATTAAATAGTGGAAAGATATAATTTCAAAAATATTGAAACAAAATGGCAAAAATACTGGGAAGAAAATAAATATTTTAGAGCCGTTGTAGATAAAAATAAAGATAAATTCTATTGTTTAGAAATGTTTCCTTATCCTTCTGGAAACATTCACATGGGTCATGTTAGAAACTATACCATTGGTGATGTTCTTTCACGATATAAGAAACTTCAGGGTTTTAATGTCCTACATCCCATGGGCTGGGATTCATTTGGTATGCCAGCTGAGAATGCTGCAAGACTAAACAATTTAGATCCAAAGGCTTGGACAGAAAAAAATATTGAGACTATGAAATTCCAATTAAAAAAACTAGGTCTTTCTATTGACTGGGAAAGAGAAATTTCAACTTGCTCTCCTGAATATTATAAACATCAACAAATATTTTTCCTAGAATTATATGACAAAGGGTTGGTTTATAGAAAAGAAAGTTATGTGAATTGGGATCCAGTTGATGAAACCGTACTTGCAAATGAACAAGTAATAGATGGTAAAGGTTGGCGCTCGGGTGCAGTAGTTGAAAGAAAAAAACTTAATCAATGGTTTTTTAATATAACAAAATTTTCACAGGAGCTTCTTGACGGACTTGAAAAACTTGATCTATGGCCAAATAAAGTCAAGACTATGCAAAAAAATTGGATAGGAAGATCTTTTGGTTGTGAAATTAATTTCAAAATCGAAGGAAATTTACCTGTCAAAGAAATAAAATGCTACACCACTAGACCTGACACACTGTATGGTTTTTCTTTTTTAGCAATTTCTGCTGACCATCCTATTTCAAAATTTTATGAAAAAAATAATGAGTTTTTAGATTTTAAAAAACTTTGTTCTAAAACAGGTACCACTGAAGAATCTATAGCCCAAGCAGAAAAAATTGGTTTTAAAACTAATCTAATGGCAATTAACCCTCTAAATAATAAAAAAGTACCCGTCTACTTTGCTAATTTTGTATTGATGGATTATGGGTTTGGTGCTGTTTTTGGATGTCCAGCACACGATCAACGAGATTTGGATTTTGCAAGAAAATATGATTTAGAAGTTATTCCAGTTGTTAAGCCTGAAAATGAAAATGATCAATTTCAAATTAAAGATGAAGCTTATACAGATTCAGGTATAATTTTTAATTCTGACTTACTAAACGACTTAATAGCACCCGATCAATCTATTCCCAAAGCTATTAAAATTTTAGAAGAAAAAAAAATTGGAAAAAAAAAAATAAATTTTAGATTAAAAGACTGGGGAATCTCCAGACAACGATACTGGGGCTGTCCAATTCCAATTGCGTACAATGAAAATAATGAAACAATTAAAATACCTTTAGAGAATTTACCAATAAAGCTTCCTGAAAAAATTAATCTAAACACTACTGGAAACCCTCTTGATCATCAAAATGAATGGAAAAAAATTAAGATTAATGGTGAGGATTGTACGATTGAAACTGACACTCTAGATACTTTTGTTGATTCCTCTTGGTATTTTCTAAGATTCTGTTCACCACAAAACAAGAGTTATCCTTTTAATCTTGAAGATATTAATTATTGGATGCCCGTAGATCAATATATAGGAGGTGTCGAACATGCTATACTTCACTTGCTTTATTCAAGATTTTTTACGTTAGCCTTAGGTGATAAAAACGAAAACTTTAATATTGTAGAACCCTTTTTGGGACTATTTACTCAAGGAATGGTTTGTCACAAAACTTTTAAAGATGAAAATGGTACTTGGCTAAATCCCAAGGAAGTAGATGTCTCAGATGAAAATAATTATTTTTTAACAGGGAGCCCTGAAAAAAAAGTTACTGTTGGTCCTTCAGAATCGATGTCAAAATCAAAAAAAAATACAATTGACCCAGAAGAAATGATAAAAAATTATGGCGCTGATGCAGTAAGGTTTTTTATTCTGTCTGATAGTCCACCAGAAAAAGATGTTCAGTGGTCTGAACAGGGTATGCTTGCTGCATATAAATTTATCCATAAATTTTGGTTGTTACACCTAAATATAAAAAAAGAAATTTTAACTAAAAAAAATAAAGATAGTGAAAAACAAAATTTAACAGAGGAAAGATTTCAAGAATTTACAAACGAAATAATAGACAAAATAACAAAGAACCTGGAAAGTTTTCAATATAACGTTCTAATTGCAAATTATCATGAAGTGTATAATTTTTTATCTAAAGTAAAGATCAATGAAATAAATATTTCAATTTTATTAGAAAATTATTTAAAAATATTAATCATTCTTAGTCCAGTTATTCCTCATTTTTCATCAGAATGTATCAATGAGCTTCAAATAAAAAATACTCCTAATTGGCCAACTGTAGATAAGAGAACGCTTCAAAAAAAAACTAACAATATAGTAATTCAGCTAAATGGAAAAAAAAGAGGAATTATCTCATGCGAAGCTAACACTGATGAAAACATAATAATTAATCTTATAAAATCAGAAAAACAATATACAAACTATTTCAAAGATAAGACGATTAAAAAAACCATATATGTTAAGAATAGATTAATTAATTTAATATTAGAATGAAAAAAATATTTCTTTATCTTTGTTTTTTAACTTTTTTTAGTTGCTCTGGGTATGAGCCAATATTTTCAACAAAAGATTTTACATTCTATATTAGCGATATTGAAGATATAGATAATAAAAGGACTACTAAACAAGTTATTGCAAATATTCTTTCTTATAAATTGGATAATGTTAATAATAAAAATTATTCATTAAAGCTTAATTCTAGCGAAAATAAGAAAATTACGTCAAGAGATTCTAAGGGAAACCCCTTAACATATAGGATTACTATAAACGTTGAAGTGGCAGTTTTTAGGGGTAACTCAAATACCTTGTTTGATACTATAAATATTATGAAAGATTTTACTTATAATTATCAAGTAAATCAGTTTGAGTTAGGCCAATATAAAAGAAGTATTATTGAAAGTTTAATTGTTAAAATTTCTGAAGAAATAATTGTAACTCTACAATTGATGTAAATGATTATTAAAAGTTTTGAACTAAATAAAATTAATTTTAAGCATAAATTTTTTTTATTCCATGGTGAAAATCAGGGACACAAAAACGAAGTAATAAATGAAAAATTTAAAAAAGAATATTCTAATGCAATTTATTTTTATGAAGAAGGTGAAATACTCAAAAACCAAGAAAATTTCTTTAATACTATTTTATCAAAATCATTCTTTGAGGAAGAAAAATTAATTATAATAGATAGAACAACAGATAAAATAAAAGATTTAATCGAAGAAATAGTTGAAAAAAAAATTAAAGATTTAATTATAGTCTTGAACTCTAGCACTTTAGAGAAGAAATCTAAACTTCGTACCCTATTTGAAAAAAATAAGGTTATGACGTGTGTTCCATTTTATGCAGACAATAATCAAACTCTAAATTCTATAATTAGTCAGTTTTTTAGGGATAAAAAAATTTCTATTTCACAACAACTAATTAATGTTTTAATTGAAAGAAGTAAAGGTGATAGAAAAAATTTAAATAATGAATTACAAAAGATTGAAAATTTTTCTTTAAACAAAAAAAGTATAACTCTTCAAGAAATAATTAAATTAACTAACCTTGCAGATAATTATAGTGCGACGGAATTAATTGATCATTCACTTGCTAAAAACACTAGAAAAACAGTCACTATTTTGAATGAGAATAACTACTCTGATGAAGATAACATAATAATTATTAGAACATTATTAAGTAAACTTAAAAGGTTACTTAAAATATATGAATTAATTGATAGAAAAAATAATATTGAGCAAGCTGTTTCAGCTTTTAAGCCACCAATTTTTTGGAAAGATAAGCCAATAATCACACAACAATTAAAAGTTTGGAAAAAAGATGAGTTAGAGAACTTAATTTATAAAACTAATGAAGTCGAACTTTTGATTAAAAAAAATTCAACTATAGCAAAAAATATATTGTCAGATTTTATAATTAACAATTCTAGAAAAACTAATAATTAGATTTTATAATTTGAATTATCTTATTAAGTTGATCTAAATCCTTATATTCCAAAAGCAAAGATCCTGAATTATTTTTTTTATTTTTAATTAAAACATTAAGACCAATTTTTTCTCTAATTTCAGTCTCTAAGGCTTGTAAGTTTATATCCTTGGAAGATTTAAGGAAATGTTTTTTGGTTTTAAAAATTTTTACAAAATTTTCAGCCTGTCTAACAGAAAGGTTTTTTTCAACTATTTTATATGCTACAGATTCTGCATTACCTAATCCGACTAAAATTTTTGCATGTCCTGCTGAAAGTTTTTTTGTTTCAATTAATTTTAAAACAGACTCTGGCAAGCTCAGCAACCTTAAAAAATTAGCTATGTGGCTTCGACTTTTACCAATAAATAGTCCTACTTTTTCTTGATCATAAGAAAATTCTTCAATAAGTCTTTGATAACCACGTGCTTCTTCTATTGCATTAAGGTCATTTCTTTGCACATTTTCAACAAGAGCAAACTCTAAAGACTTTAAATCATCGATATCAGTAATAACAACAGGAACTTCATGTAATCCTGCTTTCTGAGCAGCTAACCACCTTCTCTCTCCAGCAATTATTTCAAATTTTAAATTATCGTCACTAGATTTTCTAACAATAATTGGCTGAATAATTCCCCTCTCTTTTATTGAGTTTGTTAAATCTTGTAAGCTTTCCTCTTCAAATATTTTCCTTGGTTGAAATTTATTACTTACAAGATCACCTATAGAAAGTTTATTAACATTTATTTGTGTTTTTGTTTCCCCTATTAAAGATGAAAGTCCTCTGCCCAAACCTTTCTTTATTTTAGTTGTATCCATTATGCTACGCTCCCTATTTTTTGTTCTTGATTTATAAATTCATCTGTGAAACCAAAATAAGATTTGCTTCCTGGACATAACTTATCATAAATTAAAACTGGCATACCATGGGATGGTGCTTCTGATAGTCTTACATTTCTTGGTATAATAGTAAGATAAACTTTTTCTTTAAAATAATCTCTTGCTTCTTTTTCTACTTGTGCCGAAAGTTTGTTTCTCTTGTCATACATTGTTAAAAGGATTCCCCTAATCTTTAATTCAGGATTCAAGTTAACTTTTATTCTTTCTATTGTTTTCATAAGCTGCGTTAAACCCTCTAAAGCAAAAAATTCAGTCTGTAACGGCACTAGTAATGAGTTAGATGACACCAGGGCCATGACTGTAAGCAGACTTAATGATGGCGGACAGTCTATAAGCACATAATCGTAGGTGGCTCTAGAATCATTTAAATAAGAGGTTAATTCGCGTTTTAAAATGAAGGCTCTCATGCTATCATCGGCTGTCTCGACCTCAAGCCCAGATAAATCTACATTCGAAGTAATAATATCTAAATTTTTAAACTCTGTTTTTTTTATCACATCTGAAATTGTCTTCGTTCCATTCAACACTCCATAAATAGTATCAGTCGAACTTTCTAAATTAGATAGACCAAGTCCTGTTGTAGCATTTCCTTGTGGATCAAGATCAATAACTAAAATTTTTTTCTCTTGTTGAGCTAAACCCGCAGCAAGATTAATTACAGTCGTTGTTTTTCCAACTCCACCCTTTTGGTTTATTACAGAAATAATTTGCATTTAACTTTTTAATGTTTTTTTTTAATGTTTTTTATATTTAATAAAAATGAATCTTTGCTTGTAATACTTTTTTTCTTTTCAAAATCAAAATTCCAATTGATTAAAGTTTCTTCTAAAACCTTTTCTCCATTTTTTCCCATGAACAAAATTAAATTTTTATAACTTGCAAAGTTTTTGTGAACTAAATCTAAAATTACTGGTAAAGGCTTAAATGCTCTTGCCATTATTGTGCCTGACTGTAAATTTTGTGACTCAAAAATGTTTTTTTGTATAACTTCTGTGTTTAATTTTAGATCTCTTGATACTTGTTTTAAAAAAATACTTTTATGGTAGCTTTTTTCATATAAGTGAACCTTAGCTAAATTTTTCGAATTTTTAATCATAATTGATATAATTATACCTGGCATTCCACCCCCTGAACCTATATCTGTTATTATATTACTATTTAAATCAATAAATTCAATGATTTGTGCTGAATCTACTATGTGTCGTTCTCTAATTACCTCATTTTTAGACGTTTGTTTGCTTATTATATTAATTTCCTCATTTCTTTGCTGAAGCATAGATATAAATATCTCAAACTCAATTAATGTTTCACGTGGAACATTTTGGTCTTTTAGTAGTGGATATTTTTTTAAAATTTCTTCCATTAAGCTATAAGCTTAATAGACTTTCTTTTTACATGTGACAACAAAATATACACAGCAGCTGGAGTTATTCCATCAATTCGCAGCGCTTGACCCATAGTTTTAGGTTTTATTTGTTTAAATTTAGCTTTAACTTCATTTGATAGTCCAGAAAGGTTATCATAATTAACTTTATCAGGTATAACAAGATTTTCGTCCCTTTTAAATGCTAATATATCTGCTTTTTGTTTTTTGAGATAACCCCTATAATGAGCATTGATTTCAATTTGCTCATCAATTTTTTCGTCAAAATAAGGAATTTCAGGCCAAATTTCCCTGATTTTTTTCATATCAACATCTTTTTGGGTTAATATTTCATTAGATTTTCTTAAAACACCATCTTTTGCAATTTTAATATCAAATTTCTTTATTTTAGTTGGAGATATAGATGATTCGGACATTATTTTAGAAATTATCCCTAATTTGCGTTCTTTATCTTTAAAAATATCTTCTCTTTCTTTTGATATTAGTCCAATTTCGATTCCTTTATTTGTTAATCTTTGGTCTGCATTATCTGCTCTTAGACTTAGTCTATATTCCGCTCTTGAGGTAAACATTCTGTAAGGTTCGGCAACACCCTTTGTTACTAAATCATCTATCATAACTCCAATATAAGCATCAGATCTATCTAAAATAAATGGCTCTTCTTTTTTAAAAGATAAAGCAGCATTAATTCCAGCTATTAAACCTTGAGCAGCTGCTTCTTCATAACCAGTCGTACCATTTATCTGTCCAGCAAGATATAAATTTTGAATTTTTTTGGTCTCAAGAGTTAAAAAGAGTTCTCTAGGGTCAATATAGTCATATTCTATGGCATAACCTGGTCTGATTATTTTAACATTTTCTAAACCGCTGATATTATTACATATTTCTTGCTGCACATCCTCAGGTAGGGAGGTAGATATTCCATTTGGGTATACTGTATGATCGTTTAGGCCCTCAGGCTCCAAATATATCTGATGACGGTCCTTATCTGCAAACTTTACTATCTTATCCTCTATTGAAGGGCAGTATCTTGGGCCAACCCCCTGAATGCTTCCTGAGTACATCGCACTTCTTTTTAGATTTTTTTGAATTATCTTATGAACCTTTTCATTCGTATAAGTCATCCAACATGAAACTTGTTTGTTTAGATTTTTTTTTGTTAAGAAAGAAAAAAAATAGGGATCATTATCTGCAAACTGTTCTTCTAAATTATCATAATTAATTGTTCTAGAATCAAGCCTTGGTGGTGTCCCTGTCTTAAGTCTTCCTATTTTGAAATCATGTTTCTCAAGTTGTTCACTCAATCCAGTTGCAGGCTTCTCATCAAACCTTCCAGCCGGTGTTCTCTCATCACCTATATGTATTAGACCATTCAAAAAAGTGCCCGTTGTTAAAATTAGTCTGCCACATATCACTTTTTTACCAGACATTGTTTCAAAACCACTTATAGTATTTTTATTAAAAATAAACCTTATTACAGGGTCTGAAAAAACGTTTAAATTACAGTAGTTTAGCAGTTTTACCTGCATATATTTGCGGTATAGAAATCTATCTGATTGCGTTCTAGGTCCTTGAACTGCAGGCCCTCTACTTCTGTTTAATAATCTAAATTGTATACCTGATTTATCAGCAACCTCTCCCATCACGCCATCCAAGGCATCTATCTCTCTAACAAGATGACCTTTACCAAGACCACCTATCGCTGGGTTACAAGACATCTCACCGATTGTCTCAATTTTATGAGTAAATAAAGCAACGTTAACTCCAAGTCGTGCAGCAGCAGCAGCAGCTTCACAACCAGCATGTCCTCCTCCAATCACAACTACGTCAAATGATAAATCATTTCTCATAACTTAAATTTATAACCGATCAAAAATATTACAAGGTATGAGTAACAATTTATAAATTTGTATTTGATGCTAATTTATAAAAACAATATAAAAAAAGGAGAGAAATATGATAAATAAGTGTTATTCATCAACAATAAGGGTCCAAAATGGGCTAAAAACTATCGAAAAAAGAGTTTTTTATAAAAAATAAAATTGGTTGATACTGTTAACTTATTTGAGCAAAGGCAGTCTATAAAGTGAAATTATTTATTTTCCAATGCAAAAATCATTAAAAATACTGCCTAATATCTCCTCAACATCTACTTTTCCAACAATCATTCCTAAATGACGAGTCGCTAAACGAAGATCTTCAGCAGCTTTATCAAAGTCTTCTGCTTCATTTTTTTCTTCAAAATTTTTTAGATAATTTAAACTTTGTTCGAGATGTTGCCTATGTCTTTCACGCGTAATTAAAATATCTTCATTTGTGATAAATTTGTTTTTTAATTTGTTTTTTATTTTTAAAATTAAACCTTCTAAGTTAAGATTATTTTTTACAGAGATTAAAATGTGTTCAAATTTTTTTAGTTCTATATTTAAATCTTCTTTTAAAAGATCAGATTTATTGATTACAAGAATTGCATTTTCATCCATCATTTCTTTCAAAACTCCTTTAAAATCAATACTTTTAGCGTCAATAACAATAAGTTTTAAATCAGCATCTTCAGCTTTTTTAAGTGCTAATTTTATTCCTTTTTTTTCTATTTCATTTTTAGAATCTCTGATTCCTGCTGTGTCAGAAACTACAACTGGATATCCATCAATATTTAAGTATGTCTCAATCACATCTCTTGTTGTACCGGCTATTTCAGAAACAATTGCTGCATCTCGGTTTGAAAGATAATTTAGTAAACTAGATTTTCCAGCATTTGTTGGCCCTATGATTGCAATCTTAAAACCTTCCCTAATTCTTTCGCCAACTTTCTGATCATCTAAAATTTTTTTTAAACTTAGAATTACGTCATTGGAAATTTTTTTAAGATTTTTGAAAATATTTTCAGGCAGCTCTTCATCTGGAAAATCTATTTTTGCTTCAACGTGTGATAAAATTTTTAAAAGTTTTTCTCTTAAGTTGTTAAATTTATCTGCAGATTTTCCATTCATAATTTTTATTGCTTGTTGTCTTTGAATTTCAGTTTCTGCCGAAATTAAATCTGCAATACTTTCTGCCTTCAGCAAATTTATTTTTCCATTTTGAAATGCAAGTTTTGTGAACTCTCCAGGCTCAGCTAAACGACAATTTTTAACTTCTGATATAGAGTGGTGTAGGGCGTCAATTACAGCTTTACTACCATGTATATGAAATTCTGCCATATCCTCACCTGTGTAGCTCTCAGGAGCAGGAAACCACAATATCAAACCTTCATCAATTAGTTCAGAAGTATTGATTTTATTGATCTTTCTTAGTGTGGCAAGTCTTGGCACTGGTACAGCTGCATTGGTTAATAATTGAATTACTTTCTTTGTTTCTTCTCCGGAAACTCTAATAATAGCTATACCCGAAACACCAGGTCCAGTTGATAATGCATAAATAGTCATCAAATTAAATTTTAAATTACATTTAGATATTTATACTATTTCATTTCTAATATTTTGTAATTAAATTAAAATGATTTAATGGAAAATATCGAATATTTAAAAAAACAAATATCGATTATGCTAAATCTATTTAATGGAAAGCATTATGATGATTTAATTTATAAAGGTAATTTATTAATTAAAAAATTTCCTGAGCAAGCGATTCTGTATAACATAACTTCTTTAGCATATAATGCTTCTGGTAAACCTATCAAATCAAAAGAATTATTATTAAAAATATTAAAAAAACAACCAAAAAATTTTAATGTTCTCAATAATCTTGGGTTAGCTTGTTTGGAATTAAATGATTACGATCAAGCAGAAAAATATTACAGTGAAGCTATAACTTTAAATTCAAATTTTATAGATCCCTTAGTAAATTTGGGAAACTTAAAAACCAAACAAAATAAAAATGAAGAAGCTAAAAATTTATTTGTTAAGGCTCTAAAAATAAACGACAAAATAATTCCTGCAAAAATATCTCTTGCTGGATACTTTGAGCAGTCAGGAAATTTTATAGAAGCAAAAAAAATATATAACGAGGTTTTAAAGATTAATCCCAACTACACCATAGCAGATAAATCTTTAAGCCTAATTCATAAATACAATCTAAATGATAATCATATTAAAACTATGGAGGAAAAATTAACTAAAAATATAGACGAAGAGGGTGTTAGAAGATTAAATTTTGCTCTTGGGAAAGCTTATGAGGACATTGGAGACTTTAAAAGATCATTTAAGTTTTATGAAACTGGCAACAAACTTTATAAAAAAAAAATAAATTTTGATATTAATAATGAGTTAAAAAAATTTGATCAGATAAAAAAAGCTTTTGAGGCTCAAAAGATTGAAAAATTAAATAACCATGGTCAAAAAATAATTTTTATTTTAGGAATGCCCAGATCTGGAACAACACTTGCTGAACAAATTCTCTCATCTCACAAAAATGTTTATGGTGCAGGAGAACTCAATTTCTTAAAAGAGGCTATTGAACAAGAACTCACTGACGAAAAGGGAAAATTTAATCTTAATAATTCAAATTTGGAAAAAGCTAGAAATTATTATTTAAAAAAAATAGAAATTTTTGGAAATAAAACAGAATATTTTATTGATAAAGCTCCTTTAAACTTTAAGTGGATAGGCTTCATTAGTTTAGTTTTCCCTAATTCAAAAATTATCCACTGCAAAAGAAATGCAATAGATATATGTTGGTCAAATTACAAAAATACTTTTGCATCAAAATTAATGAATTATACTTATGATTTTAATGATTTGGCTGTTTTTTACAAAACTTATGAAGAGCTAATGAAGTTTTGGAAAAGTGATATTAAAAATAATATTTTTGATCTTGTTTACGAAGATTTAATTAATAATAAAGTCTCTCAGACTCAAGAATTATTAAAATTTTGTGGTCTTGGGTGGGATGAAAATTGTCTCGATTTTCATAAAAATAAAAAATCTGTATCTACTGCAAGCCTGGCTCAAGTTAGACAACCATTATACAACTCTTCTGTACATAAATGGAAAAATTACTCAGATGAGCTCAGCGAATTAAAAAAGTTATTGGAAAGTTAAGCTGGTTTGTTCATTGAACTAAAAAAATCTGCATTACTTTTTGTTTCTTTAAGTTTTGAATTAATAAATTCAATAGCATCCATTGTTCCCATTGGACTAATAATTCTTCTTAGCACATTCATTTTTGAAAGGTCATCTTTATCAAAAAGTAATTCTTCTCTTCTTGTTCCAGATTTAGTTATATCGATTGCTGGATAAATTCTTCTTTCGGCAATTTTTCTATCCAGAACTGTTTCGCTATTTCCAGTTCCTTTAAATTCTTCAAAAATTACTTCATCCATTCTTGATCCTGTATCAATCAGTGCGGTTGATATGATTGTTAAAGATCCACCTTCTTCAATATTTCTAGCAGCACCAAAAAATCTTTTTGGTCTTTGAAGTGCATTCGCGTCAACTCCACCTGTTAATACTTTTCCAGAACTTGGAATTACTGCATTATAAGCTCTACCCAATCTTGTGATTGAGTCTAATAAAATCACTACGTCTTTTTTATGCTCGGTTAGCCTTTTGGCTTTTTCAATTACCATTTCAGCAACAGCAACATGTCTAGAAGCAGGCTCATCAAAAGTAGAACTGATAACCTCACCTTTAACTGTTCTTTTCATATCCGTTACTTCTTCTGGTCTTTCATCGATCAGTAAAACCATCAAGTAACTTTCTGGATAATTTTTAGCAATCGAGTTAGCAATGCTTTGTAAAATCATTGTCTTACCCGCTTTGGGGGGTGAAATAATTATTGATCTTTGACCTTTTCCAATTGGGCTTACAAGATCAATTAATCTTGGAGTTAAATCTGGTTTTTTTTCAATCTTAGTTGTCTCAACTTCCATCACCATTTGTTTATTTGGGTAGAGTGGAGTTAAATTATCAAACGCAATTTTGTGGCGAGCTTTTTCCGGTTCTTCAAAATTTATTTTTTCTACTTGTAATAATGCAAAATATCTTTCTCCTTCTTTGGGTGCCCTAACAGGACCCTCGACCGTGTCTCCTGTTCTCAAACCGAATTTTCTAATCTGACTTGGACTAACATAGATATCATCTGGCCCAGCCAAATAGTTTGATTCCATTGCTCTTAAAAAACCAAATCCATCTTGTAATAATTGTAAAACTCCAGCTCCAGTTATTTCTTCTTTTTCTGCAACTTTTTTTAATATAGCAAATAAAATTTCTTGCTTTCTAAGTGTGCTAGCATTTTCAATACCAAGCTCTTCTGCTTGCGTAATTAATTGTTCAGACGATTTTAATTTAAGTTCTTGGATATTCATGTTTAAGGGGGGGTTAAAATTTTTGTAAGATAAGATAAATATATATACTCTTTAAACTATTACAAGCATAGATCTCCGTGTTCTATAAAACTTAATAAAATAAGGCCTTTTATAGAGTATTTAAGAATTTAAACTTAGTTCTCTAGCAAAATCCTCTACTTTTGACCAGTCAGTAAACTCAAACGACTTTGAGGTGTCTGTTGGGCCTTTAGTTATAAACATAATAAGTCGAATAATATATTTATCAAAAAAACCATAATTTGGATAATTAACTTTGCCAGCAAACACACCTAACTTATCTGGTTTCCAATTTGAAATTTTTAAAAACTTTTTCATATAAGGATTTGTTTCTGGAGTATTTTTTTCTGGTTTTCTTGCAACAACATTTACTGAAAAAAAAGCACTTCTTTTTTTTTCAAGTGTTTTTTTATTTGAAGAAATAAATTTATATAAATTTTTATTATGCTTCCCATACCTGATGCTTGCTCCAATTATAATGTCTTCATAAGACTCAAGATTAAAATCATTTGCCTCTTCTAAAGAGATTAGTTTTATAGAATCACTATTTTTTGAAAAATTTTTTATTTTTTCACAAATAATTTTTGTTTGACCATCTGTGCTCGAGTAAATTATTAAGGAACTGGACATTTTAATTAGTACTATTTTTTATTCATTATTTGTTGTGGCATATTCTGATAATATTTTTTTTCAACTTGGTATTCTATATCTTCTTTATCTTGCGCTGATCCTTCTGCTTGTACAAAGGTGTATTTAGCAAAATCTTTACACCAGTCCTTGTTAATATTAAGACATTCTACTGGATGGACATTACCACCCCATTCCTTTGCATCGTTTACTAGCTCATGACCTAATTCATCGGTGGTTTCGAGACAGTCTGCAACGAAACTTGGAGAATATATTACAATTTCTTTTTTACCTTCAGAAATTAATTTTTTAATTACATCTTCTGTATAGGGTGTTATCCATTCTTCAGATCCGAAGCGGCTTTGAAAGCTCATCATACACTGTTCTGGCTTAATATTTTTTAGATTATTAGTAATAAGATTAAATGTTTCAAAACAATGTCTATAGTAATCATCACCTTTACTAACAACTCGCCTTTTTTGCATTCCATGAAAGGTTATTACTAAGCTGTCGACTTTCTTTCCTTGATTTATTAATTCATTTAATTTCGAGTCAACTTGATTTACAGAATTATCTATAAAGGCGTGAGTTCTGTGAAAGTTTGTGATGACTTCGAAGGTTGGTATTTTTACTCTCTTAGACAGCTCTTTTGCCAGTGCATCTATACCCGAAGCTATTGTAGCCTCAGAGTATTGAGGAAACATTGGTATAACTAATAGTTTTGTTGCACCAATACCTTTTTTTAAATCTTCTTCCCAACTATCATAAACTTCATTTACATATGGGGGTGATAAAAGAAAAGCGTGATTTACTTCAACATAGCCTTCTGGATCAATTTTTTTTAATTCCTCACTTACATTTTTTGTAAAATCTCTTGTGTTAGTTATCAGCGGAAAACTTTCTCCATCCCAAATTCTTGCATAAAGTTTTGCAGACTTTTGTGGTCTAAAAGGTAACACAAAAAAATTTAAAATTATTTTCCAAAGCCAGGGATTTATATCGACAACTCTTGGGTCTCCTAGAAATGCGCGAAGATATTTTCTCAAGGCTTTAGTGGTTGGCTCCGAAGGTGATCCAAGCTGAACAAATACAACTTTTGTTTTTCTTTTTGGATGTGTGTACTGTTGTGTCATAGTAAATAAATTTTATAAATATTGTTGTAATCTTTAATTTAATAATCTTTTACCATCTTCACCAAATAATCCACCATATTAGGATCTGTTTGAGGCAATACGCCATGTCCTAAATTAAAGATATACGGATGATCTTTGAATATATCTAGATATCTTCTTGTTTCTTTTTTCAAATTTTCTTTATCAGTTAATAATATCCTTGGGTCAAGTCCCCCTTGGATGGGTATATCAATTTCTTTACATATAGAAACGGGATCTACATCATAGTCGATATTGACAGCATCAGGTTTAACAATATCACAATAATTTTTATAATTTTTTACTCCTCTTGGAAAACAAATTACTGGTACGTTCAATGATTTTACATAATCAACTAAATTTAGTGTTGGAATATAAACATAGTTTGGTAAATCTTTTTCTTCTAACAAACCAGCCCAGCTATCAAAAATTTGAATCACGGTTGCACCACTTTTTATTTGCTGATCGATATGTAGTTTCAAAAACTTTTCTAAAATTATTAAAATCCTGTTTATTAAAAACTCATCCTTAAAAAAATCTTTTATTAACTCTTTTTTTGGTGAATGTTTATTAATCATATAAACTAATAAAGTCCATGGTGCTCCAACAAATCCTATTAAATTTTTATTTTTAATTAAATTATTTTCGCTTACTTTTTTAATTGATTTATAAACTGGATATAATTTTTCTATAAAATCAATTTCATCAATTTTAGAAATGTCGTTTAAATTTAATGAACCGAGTTGTGGACCAAAGTCTTTTTTAAATTCTACTTTCTGATTTAATCCGTACGGTAACATTAAAATATCTGAAAAAATTATTGCTGCATCTAATTCAAATCTTTTTAAAGGTTGTAGAGTAATCTCTGATGATAAATTTTCATTCAAACACAAATTGATAAAGTCTGGATTTAATTTTCTAATTTCCCTAAACTCTGGGAGATACCTGCCTGCTTGTCTCATTAACCATATTGGAGAATTAGTTGTCTTTTTGTTTATTATGGTTTCTTGAATGGGTGTCATAATAATAAGTAAATATTTAATTATAGTATTAGTTATATAGTATGTGAATATCGGTAATTAATTGTTTTACACATTTTATACATGATTTATTAACAATTAATAATTTATAGAAGTGAATTATATTTTATAAATTAAACCTTTATTTAATTTTATTAGATAAAATGTATATTAATAATTCACATGTTTATTAATGTTAATAAAAAAGGGTTTTTACAGTGAAAAATAAAAAACATCATTATTTTAAAAAATGATAAAAATAATACTTAAATATCAACTTTTAATACATGAGTAATACATATCAAATATACCTTATTTCTGACTCCACTGGAGAGACCCTGGATAGAGTGTTTTTAGCAATTAAAGCTCAATTTAAAAACATAGAGTATGATGTTAAATCCTATTTTTTCACAAGAACAGAAAATCAAGTTTCTAAAATAATGGAAGAAGCAAAAAAAAACGATAATGCGATAATTTTATATACAATTGTTGACACTTCTCTTGCAAAGTTTTTAGCAAATAAAGGAGATGATAAAAAAATTCCATGTTTTAGTGTTTTAGGAAACTTAATAATGAACTTTTCTAAACTTTTAAATCAGAAAGCATCACACGTTCCAAGTGGACAACATGCCTTGAACGAAGAGTATTATGAAAGAATTGAAGCTATCCAGTTTACTATGGCACATGATGATGGAAATCTTGTTGAAGATATAGATAAAGCAGACCTGATATTATTAGGGGTAAGTAGAACAAGCAAAACACCAACATCAATTTATCTTGCTAACAAAGGTTATAAAACTTTAAATATTCCCTTGGTAAATGAACAATCGATACCAGAAAGTTTAAAGAAGAATCCTAAACTTTCCTGTGTAGTTGGCTTAACAACTGAACCTCAGCGACTAGTTGATATTAGAAAAAATAGAATGAATGCTCTTAAAGAAAAAGAAAATACAAACTATACAAATATTAGTAAAATTGAAAAAGAAATTAGTGATGCCAAAAAAACATTCACTAAATATAAATGGCCAACTATTGATGTTACTAGAAAATCAGTAGAAGAAACTGCAGCATCAATAATTAAGATATATGAAATAAATAAAAATAATGGTTAAAGAAATTATACTTGCATCAAAAAGTGGTGTGAGAAAAAAAATTCTAGAGGAAAACAATATCCAGTGTAAAATAGAGCCATCTAATGTGGATGAGGATAGTGTTAAAGAAAGTCTGCTAAAAGAAAGAGCATCTCCAACAATCATTTCAAAAAATTTAGCAGAATTAAAAGCTAATAAAATCAGCCAAAAATTTGTAGAGGAAATGGTGCTTGGAGCAGATAGTGTAATAGATTTAGAAGGTGAAATAATATCAAAGCCAAACGATAGAGCAGAGGCACTAGAAATCCTAAAAAAGATGAATGGAAAAACTCATCAATTGATAAGTTCAGTTTGTATTTCAAGAGGGGGATCGATGATATGGAATTACACAGATAAAGCCTCATTAACCATGAAAGATATGACCTTTTTGGATCTAGAGAATTACTTGAAAAAAATTTCTGATGAGGACCTCTATGCTTATAATGTTTATCAAATTGAAGGAGAAGGAAGAAAATTATTTTCAAAAATAGAGGGGGATGAAGATACAATCATGGGCCTTCCAGTTAAAAAAATTAAAGAATATCTTAATATTACAGAATGAAAAAAAATTTTTTAGTGATAGGAAATCCAATTGATCATAGCTTGTCACCAAAATTGCACAATCATTGGATCAAAAAATATAAAATTGATGCAGTTTATGAAAAAAAGCTTTTGCATAATAATGAGATAGAGGATTTAATTTTTGATATTAAAGAAGAAAAAATTCATGGGATAAATATAACAGTACCATTTAAAAAAATGGTTATACCTTTTTTAGATGAGTTAAGTGAAGAAGCAAAAATTTCTCAATCAGTAAACACAATCTATAAAAAAGATAATAAAGTTATAGGTGAAAATACTGATATTGAGGGTTTTAAGCTTAGTTTAGAAAAAACAGGACAAGAAATTAAAAATAAAAAAGCCCTAATACTTGGGGCAGGTGGTGTTGTCCCTTCAATTATTATTGCCCTTAAAAAAATGCATATCGAAAAAATTTATTTAAGCAACCGAACAGAATTAAAAGCAACAGAACTAAAGAAAAACTTTCCAGAAATTGAAATAATTAAATGGGGAGAAACTTTAGATTTTGATATAATCATAAACGCAACAAGCATTGGATTAAAAGAGGAAGATGAAATTAATATTAATTATCAACAAATTAGCAAAGACAAATTTTTTTATGATGTAATTTATAATCCACCAGAAACAAATTTTTTAAAAAATGCAAAAAAGTATGATGGAATAACAAAAAATGGTAAAATGATGTTTATTTATCAGGCTCAAAAAGCTTTTTTCATCTGGCATAAAGTTGTTCCAAAAATAGATGATGAAACAATTAACCTCTTGGATGTATGATTAGAATTGCAGTAGTAGGTGATATAGGTTCTGGGAAAAGTTATATTGCTAAACTTTTTGGTTATCCAGTTTTTAATGCTGATTTAGAAGTGGCAAAAATATATAAAACAAACAAAAATTGTTTTAAAAGATTAAAAAAAGTTTTACCCAAATACTTTTCAGAATTTCCAGCAAATAAAATACAAATAATAAAAGCAATAGAGGATAGCGATCAAAACTTGAAAAAAATAACGAAAATTATTCATCCAGAAATTAGAAAAAAATTATCTTTTTTTTTAAAAAAAAATAAAAAAAGAAAAGCCATAATTCTAGACATCCCTCTTTTACTAGAAAGTAAGCTGAACCAGAAAAGTGATATGATAATTTTTGTGCAATCAAAAAAAAGTGAGATTATAAAAAGACTAAAAAAGAGAGATAATTTTAACCTAAACTTATATAATCAATTTAAAAATATTCAGTTACCTCTTAGTTATAAAAAGAAAAAATCTAATCATATTATTAAAAATAATTTTACCAGTAAGCTTGTTAAGATAAGTGTAAAAAAAATACTAAAAGAGATTATATAAAGTGAAAGAAGTAATACTGGATACAGAAACAACAGGTTTATTTGTCAAGGATGGACACAGAATTGTAGAAATTGGATGTATTGAGTTAGAAAATTTGATACCAACTAAAAATAGATTTCACTGTTATCTTAATCCTGAAAGAAAAGTTTCTGAAAAAGCATTAGAAGTTCATGGCTATACAGATGAATTCTTGTCTACCCAAAAAAAATTTTCAGAAGTGGTAGAAGAATTTTTAAACTTTATAGAAAATAAAAGATTAGTTATTCACAATGCAGAGTTTGACTTATCACATCTTAATAACGAATTAGCACTGTTGGGTAGGGGAAAATTAGAAAATCAAAATGTTATAGATACACTCACATTAGCAAGAGATAAGTTTCCAGGTTCACCAACAAGTCTCGATGCCTTATGTAAAAGATATCGAATAGATAACTCCAAAAGAACTCAGCACACAGCACTTATAGACTGTGATTTGCTAGCTAAAGTTTATATTAACTTATTAGATCAGAAAGAACCTATGCTAAATTTTAAAAATGAAGATAATGAAAAAATAATAATAAATTCTAATGATGGTAATCAATATTATAAGAAAGTTGTTAAGCCCTCAGAAGAAGCGCTTAAGTTACATAAAGAATATCTGAAAAAAAGCCTGAAAAAAAATTTTTTTTAATTAGATCTTTGTTTGTACAATTCTGTAAAGTTTATTTTTTTATCAATTTTAACCTCTGGAAATCCAGAATTGTGAATTAAGTTTAAAAATGTTTTTTCAAGCGAGGGATAAATTTTATTTTGAACATCACACAGTATAATTTTTTCCAGATCTTTTTTATCACTTACAGAATCATCAATCTTAACAATAGATGTATAAATTATTTCAAAGTAAGATCTTTTTTCATTTAACTCTTTATCCTCAAATTTTAAAGTTGTATTAACTTCAATCATTTTGTTTTTTAAAGGTTTTGAGTTAATATCAATACTAAGATGATATTTGGCAATTCTATCTTTAACAAAAATATAAGTTTGAACATCTGCTGTTTCGCTAGAGATATCTTTTACAAATTCACCCAATATTTTAAAATTTTCTGTCATTTTCATCCTCTATATCTTCAAATTCACCATTTATAAAATCCTGTTTTTTATTAGTGGGCTTTTGTTTAGCTGATACTTTTTTAAATATTAATTTTCTTGTTGGAGGAAATATTATTAGTAATCCCAAAATATCTGTAGCAAAACCAGGTAAAATTAAAAGTAATGCTGCAAAAGCTAACGCTGCACCAGAAATAATTTCATAAACTGGAAGTTCGTTTTTAACAATTTGAGACATTCCTGATCGCAATGTATTAAAACCCTCATATCGGGCATAAATAACACCAAGAAATGCGGTTATAAAAATAAGTAAAATTGTATTAAAAGCCCCAATTTGTGAGCCCAATTTAATAAATAAATATACCTCAATGATTGGGACACCAATTAATAATAATAAAAATGTGTTCATTTGTCTTTATTCTAAATTGCTAGTTGTAATTAATCAACATAGTAAATATTATTAAATTATGAATTACAGTTTTGAATATATCGATATTATTCTTTTAGCAATGATAGCGGGTTTTATATTTTTGCGTTTAAGAGGAATACTTGGAAAAAAAACAGGTTTTGAAGGAAAAATTCCCCCTCAATTTGAGAAAGAATTTCAAAAAATAAACATAAACCCAAAACCAGTGAGTGATAATTTTGATGAAGCGTCACAAAAAGAATTTTTAAAAGGTGCAAAAATTGCTTATGAAACAATTATTACAGATTTTAGTGATAGTGATAACAAGCTGATAGCAAGCAGACCACTTTTGGGTAAAAAAATTTATGATCAATTTAAAGAGGCGCTTGAAGATAGAGCTAATAAAAGTCATTTTGCTGAAATAACTTTTATAGGGATTAAGTCAGCTGTAATTAAAACTCATAAAAAAATTGAGGATAGTTTAGAAGTTACAGTGGATTTTGTTAGTGAAATTATTACATGCATAAAAGACAAAGATAAAAAGATTGTCTCGGGAGATAGTGAGAAAATAAAAACTGTTTATGATACTTGGGTTTTCTCAAAAGATATAAAATCATCAAACCCAAACTGGCTATTAATTGATACCATTACCTAATTGATTAAGAAGATAACAGACAAAGATAAAGAAGATTGGGAAAATTTCCTAAATAACAAAAAAAAAATTCTTAATAAAAATCCTGTAAAAAAAAAAGATATAAAAAATCTAGATAAAGATAAACAGGACTGGAAAAACTTTTTAAATAATAAAGAGAGAATTCCTAATAAAGATTCTATTCATAAAAAAAATATAAGATATGAGAAGATAAAGAAAATAGATCTTCATGGTTACACTATTGAAGAAGCAAATAAAGCTATAGAACAATTTATTCAAAAATGTTTTGAGGAAAGTGTTACTAAAATAACTGTGATTACAGGCAAAGGACTAAGGTCTAAAAATGTTGAAAATCCTTACCTTTCAGAGGATTTGAGCATACTAAAATATTCTGTTCCAGAATTTATTGAAAAAAATAAAAGTTTAACACGACTTATTATTGAAACTACAGACGCTAAGATTGAAGATGGTGGTAGTGGAGCTTTTTATATCTATCTTAGAAACAAGAATAAATTTAAAGAATAAACTTAGATAAATCTGTATCCTTAACAAGTTCATCTAGATTTTGTTTTACATATGTGGAATCTATTATAATTTTTTCACCAGCTCTATCTGTTGCAGTAAAACTAATATCATCTAAAATTCTTTCAATAATAGTATGCAGTCTTCTTGCACCAATATTTTCTACAGTATTGTTAACTTCTGAAGCCATATTGGCAATCGCATCAATACCGTCATCAGAAAATTTTAGTTCAACATTTTCTGTTTTTAAAAGAGCCACATATTGTTTGATTAAACTATAATCTGGTTCTTTAAGAATTCTTTTAAAATCATCACTAGTTAAAGCTTCAAGTTCAACTCTTATTGGTAGTCTACCTTGTAATTCTGGAAGTAAGTCCGAAGGTTTGGCTAGTTGGAATGCGCCAGATGCAATAAATAAGATATGATCGGTTTTAACTGTACCATATTTTGTACTCACTGTTGTTCCTTCAATTAGTGGAAGTAGGTCTCTTTGTACTCCTTCTCTAGAAACATCTCCACCAGATCTATCTGTTCTTCCTGAAATTTTATCTATTTCATCTAAAAAAACTATTCCATTATTTTCTGTTGAATCTTTTGCAGATTTTATAATCTTATCTTCTTCTATTAATTTGTCAGCTTCATCGTTAATTAAAATTTCATGAGATTCTTTGACGGTCATTTTCTTCTTTTTTTGTTTATTGCCAACAGATTTTCCAATCATCTCTCCAATATTTATCATTCCAATATTTGCCCCAGGCATTCCAGGAATTTCAAATGCAGCTTGAGAGCCACTATCGTTTACTGCAATTTCAATTTCATTGTCATCTAAATCACCATCTCTTAATCTTTTTCTGAAACTTTCTCTAGTAGCAAGGCTTGCTTTATTTCCAACTAGGGCATCCAAAACTTTTTCTTCCGCTAATTTTTGAGCCTTTGCATGAACTTCTTTTCTTTTCTTTACTTTCTCCATTGCAATTGCAATTTCAAGTAGATCCCTAATGATTTGTTCAACATCTCTTCCGACATATCCAACCTCAGTAAATCTCGTGGCTTCTACCTTCACAAAAGGAGCTTCAGCCAACTTAGATAGTCGTCTTGAAATTTCTGTTTTCCCAACCCCTGTTGGCCCGATCATTAAAATATTTTTAGGTAAAACTTCATCTTTCATTTCACCTGTTAAAGCCTGTCTTCTCCATCTATTTCTTAAAGCAATGGCAACTGCTTTTTTAGCTTTATTTTGTCCAACAACATATCTATCTAATTCAGAAACTATTTCTCTAGGTGACAAAGAACTAACTAAAGAGCTATCTTTCTTTTCAGTTTTTTCTTTTGGAAAAGGTGTAACGTTTGTATCTTTCATTAAATTTTTTCAATTTTAATATTATTATTAGTGAATACGCAAATTTCAGATGCAACTTGAATTGCTTTTCTTGCAACTTCTTCAGCACTCAAATCTGTATCTAATAAAACTTTAGCAGCAGCCAAAGCATAATTTCCACCTGATCCTATACCTATGGCATCACCCTCTGGCTCTAACACATCACCAGTTCCTGAAATTATAAAGCTATTCTCTTTATCGCCAATAGCCATTAAAGCTTCTAGTCTTCTTAAATATTTGTCAGTGCGCCAATCTTTTGCTAACTCGACAGCTGCTCTTGGAAGATTGCCAGCATGCTTTTCAAGTTTTGCTTCTAGTCTTTCAAATAAAGTTAATGCATCTGCAGTCGATCCAGCAAACCCAGCTATTACATTTCTTTTTTCAATTTTTCTAACTTTTGCAGCAGTACTTTTTATAACAGTATTGCCCATACTAACTTGGCCATCTCCTGCAACCACCACTTCATTGTTTTTTCTAATAAGCACTATTGTAGTCATAGATTATAAATGGATATTAATTTTTATTCTTCAAGTAGTAGATTGCAAATATTGATATAGTTAATTAATCCTTATATACATATTATATATTATGAGCAGAATTGGAAAAGTTTCTAGAAAAACAAAAGAAACCAGCATTAGCGTTGAGGTTAATATTGATGGTAAAGGTCAATATAAAATTGATACTGGAATAGGTTTTTTAGATCATATGCTTGAACAATTATCAAAGCACTCACTGATAGATTTAAAAGTTAAAGCTAAAGGTGATACTCATATAGATCTTCACCACACAACAGAAGATACTGGAATTGCTATAGGTGAGGCTTTAAAAAAAGCACTGAAAGATTTTAAAGGAATTAAAAGATACGCTCATACAATGATTCCAATGGATGAAACATTAACAAGAGTTGCAATTGATGTTTCTAATAGACCTTATTTAATATGGAAAGTTAAATTAAAAGTAGAAAGACTTGGAGAGATGGACACAGAACTTTTTAAAGAATGGTTTCAAGCATTTTCTCAATCAGCAGGAATAACTCTGCATATGGAAAATATTTATGGAGACAACAGCCATCATATCATCGAGTCTTGTTTTAAGGCTCTAGCAAGATCATTAAGAACAGCTTTAGAGATAGACCCTAGAAATAAGAAGAGCATTCCATCAACTAAAGGCTCATTATAAGTTTAATGAATGTCACAATTGTTGATTATAATTCAGGAAATATCAGCTCTGTAATAAATTCTTTTAAAGAAGTCGCTAAAGACAAAGTTAATATCGAAGTGACATCAGATTTAAATAAGATTAAATCAAGTGACAAAGTAGTCTTGCCGGGACAGGGATCGTTTAAGAGCTGCGTTGATGCATTAAATAAGATAAATGGCTTAGTAGAGACACTCAATGAGTTTGCAGTCATTAACAAAAAACCTCTTCTTGGAATTTGTGTTGGTTTACAGATGTTTGCTGATATTGGTTATGAAGAAAATGAAACAAAAGGACTTGGTTGGATTTCAGGAAAAGTATTAAAAATTGATAATCAAAATAACAAATTCAAACTTCCGCACATTGGCTGGAACGAAATTAACATTATTAAAGAAAGCAAGATTTTTAAGGATATAGAAAATAAATCACACATGTATTTTGTACATAGCTATGAATTTGTTCCAGAAGATAAAAGTGTAATTTCAGCAACAGTAGATTATTCATCAAATATTGTTTGTTCGGTTGAAAAAGAAAATATCTTTGGAACCCAATTTCACCCTGAAAAGAGTGATAAATTAGGACTTAAAATTATAGAAAATTTTTTGAATTTATAAACATGAAAATATTTCCAGCTATAGATATTAAAGATAAGAAATGTGTAAGATTAATTAAAGGGGACTTTAATAATAAAACTGAATATGAAACATCACCAGTTGATCAAGCTGGTAAATACAAAGATCATGGCTTTAAAAATTTGCACATTGTCGATTTAGATGGCGCCTTGACCGGGGAGACTGTTAACCTCGATATTATTAAAGAAATAGTTCATAAATTTGATTTAAAAATCGAAGTAGGTGGAGGTGTTAGAACAATTGATAGTATTCAAAAATATATAGATGCAGGAGTTGAGAAGGTTATTTTAGGAAGTGCAGCTATAAAAGATAAAAATTTTTTAAAAAAAGCATGTCAAAAATTTCCAAATAAAATTGCCTTAGGTCTAGATGCTAAAGATGGATACTTGTCAGTTTCAGGATGGAAGGAAAACTCTAATCAATTGGCTTTAAATTTTTTAAAAGAAGTAAATAATTATGGAGCTAGCAGATTAATTTATACAGACATAAATAGAGATGGCACCAAACAAAGTCCTAATTTTGAAGAAACAACTAATGTTGCAAATGTATCTAATTGCCCAGTAATTATCTCGGGAGGGGTGTCTTCAATTGATGATATTAAAAAAGCAAAAGGTTTAAAAAATATTGAAGGAATAATAGTTGGTAAAGCTATATATGATGGTGATATTAAATTAGATGAATTAGCGAGAGAATTAAATGCTTAAAAATAGAATTATACCTTGTTTAGACGTTAAAAATGGAAGAGTTGTTAAAGGAATTAACTTTGTAGATTTAAAGGATGCGGGTGATCCAGTAGAACAAGCTAAAATCTATAGTGATGGTGGTGCTGATGAGATTTGTTTTTTAGATATCACAGCTTCTAATGAAAATAGAGATACAATTTATGACGTGGTTGAAAGAACATCTAAAAAATGCTTTGTGCCCTTAACGGTTGGTGGTGGAGTTAGGGGAGTCGAAGATATTAATAAACTATTAAATTGTGGAGCAGATAAAGTTTCAATCAATACTGCGGCAGTTCAAAATCCTGAAATGATAATTGAAAGTTCAAAAAAATTTGGATCACAATGCATTGTCGTTGCAATAGATGCTAAAAAAAATGGCAATAAATGGGAGCTTTTTACCCATGGTGGAAGAAACAATACAAATATAGATGCAATAGAATTTGCAAAAAAAATGGAAACTAGTGGAGCAGGAGAATTACTAGTTACATCTATGGATAGAGATGGCACTCAAATTGGTTATGATAATGAATTAATGCTTAAAATATCTTCAACAGTTAATATACCCGTAATTGCTTCGGGTGGAGTAGGTAATCTGGATCATCTAGTTGATGGTATAAGGCTTGGCAATGCTAGCGCCGTATTAGCAGCTTCAATTTTTCATTACGGAACACACTCCATTAAAGAAGCTAAACAATATTTGAATTCAAAAGGAATTCCCGTTAGGATTTAGACATGTCAGAAAATTTATTAAATTTAGTAAATACAATTAGAGACAGAAAAAATAAGGACGAAGATAAATCTTATACATCATCACTACTATCAGATGGCCTGTCTAAATGTATAGAAAAAATGGAAGAAGAATTTAGTGAACTTAAAGAGGCCCTAAATGACAAATCTAACATAGTTCATGAAGCGGCAGATACAATATATCATATATTAGTTACACTTGAGGCAGCTGATATTAAGTTTGAAGATGTCCTAAAAGAGTTGGAAGAGAGAAAAAAAAAATCAGGCATTGAAGAAAAGAATAATAGATAATGAGTTACGACAAAAAAAATATTTTTGCAAAAATTTTGAGAAAAGAAATTCCATGCAAAAAAATATTTGAAAATGATTATGTTCTTTCATTTCATGATGTTAACCCTCAAAAAAAAATTCATGCACTGGTCATTCCAAAAGGTGAGTATATTGATTTAGATGATTTTAACAATAAAGCCTCAGATCAAGAGATAGTTGCATTAAGCAAGGCTATTACAGAAGTTTCAAAAATATTAGGAATATCAATAGATACGGGCAAAGGTTATAGAGTGCTAACAAATCTGAATGAGCATGGCGGTCAAGAGGTTCCACATTTGCACTTTCATTTATTTGGAGGAGAAAAAGTTGGAAAAATGGTTGAGTGATAGAAAAAATTTATCGTAACTATTTAGAGATAAAGTCTCTAGGGGAATTAAAAGAAGTTAAAAAACCTTCAGAAGATTATTTTATAGAGATTGCAGGCCCAAAAGATTTTCAATTAAATAAATTTTTTTACAAAAATATTGGTAAGAATTGTCAGTGGGTTGATAGACTTGTTTGGACAGATTTAAATTGGATAGAGTATGTATCAAATAAAAATTTTTCCACTTATGTTCTTAAAGAAAAAAATGAAATTGTTGGCTATTATGAGTTGTTATTTAATGAAAATAACAAAGAGGCTGAAATAGTTTATTTTGGGATTTTAGGTGAATATTTTGGAAAAAAATTAGGAGGTTATTTACTTAGTGAAGCAATTAAAAATTCGTTTATTTTAGGAGCAAAAAGTGTTTGGGTGCACACCTGCTCCTTAGATCATAAAAATGCTTTAAAAAATTATTTAGCAAGAGGTATGAAAATTTTTAAAAAAGAAGCTCTAATTAGATAAAATTTTTAGTTATTTTGTGGTAGCCTAAATTTTTTTTTATCTATTTTTTGATTTATTTTAACTGAAGAAATAAAAGTAATATTCAAGTTTTGGTATATATCTTCAGTTTGCCACCCAATTAAGTTTAGACTTTTTTTATCAAAAAAAATGTTAATTTCATTGTTATTCTCAAAAATTCTAAAATTTAAATATTTATCATCAATATCTATTGGCTCTAAAATTTGCATTTTAGAAATTAGATATTCCTTGTCTAATAAATATTTCAATGGAGTCTTATTAAGTGGATAAATAAGATGGTTATTGCCACTATTAGTTTTGATGACTAAAGACTTTCCATTTGAAATAATAATTTTTTTATTTGTACCATCATACTCACAATAAATTTTTTTTGGATATTCTAAAATACACATACCATTTTCACTTTTATCATCAATAGTTTGAATAAAATTAAAAACCAAATTATTAGTAATTTGCATTTTTGAAATTATATCTTCTTTCACGGATGTTAGTGCGGGATTATAAAAATTTAGTGTGATGATTATTATTACTATCCTAAGCATTATAAGACTTCTCTTTTGCCAACATGGTTTGCTTTACTAACAATTCCATCAGTCTCCATCATATCTATTATTCTTGCAGCTCTATTGTATCCTATTTGTAATTTTCTTTGTAAAAATGAGGTAGATGCTTTACCCTCAGATCTAATTATATCTAAAGCTGATTGATATAATTCATCCTTGTTTTCAGTATTTGATACATTTTCACCGACTCCTTTTTCATCTACAAAATTTAATATTTCATCTATATAATCTGGCTCTGCTTGTGCTCTTAAATAATTGTTTACTTTTTCAATTTCATTTTCAGAAACAAACGGTGCATGAATTCTAATTATTCGATTAGCAGACGACATATAAAGCATATCTCCTTTTCCGAGTAATTGTTCAGCTCCTTGTTCCCCCAAGATTGTCCGGCTGTCAATTTTTGAGGTCACTTGAAAAGAAATTCTTGTAGGAAAGTTTGCTTTAATGGTTCCTGTAATTACATCAACACTAGGTCTCTGTGTTGCCATTATAATATGGATCCCAGCAGCTCTTGCCATTTGAGATAGTTTTTGGATATAATTTTCTATTTCTTTTCCTGCCACCAACATCAGATCAGACATCTCATCTACAACTACAACAATGTAAGGCATAACTAAAATGTGTTTTGCATTATATCCATCAATATTACGAACGCCTTCTTTTGTCATAAGTCTGTATCTATTGTCCATTTCTTTAACAACCCAACCTAATACAGAGGCAGCTTTTTTTGCCTCAGTAATAACAGGACATAATAAATGTGGTATTCCTTCATAAGTAGATAGTTCCAACATTTTAGGATCTATTAATATAAACTTACATTTGTCAGGAGTGTGCCTGTAAAGAAGAGAAAGAATAATAGTATTAATGCATACAGATTTACCAGATCCCGTAGTACCAGCTATCAATAAATGAGGCATAGAAGCCAAATCACCAACTACTGGAATACCAGAAATACTTTTTCCAAGGGCTATAGGTAGCCTAATATCCTTTTTATTAAAATCATTGCTTGAAAGTATTTCAGTAAGATAAACATTTTCACGAGTTGAGTTAGGCAATTCTATACCAATAGTACTTCTACCAGGTATTGTAGCTATTCTAGCAGATTCAGAACTAGTATTTCTAGCAATATCATCAGAAAGATTAATGATTTTTGAAACTTTAACTCCAGCTGCTGGTTCAAACTCATTTAAAGTTACAACAGGTCCATGACTAACTTTTTTAATATTACCATTAACACCAAAGTCTAAAAGAATCTTTTCTAAAAATTTACTGTCTATAAAATCTTCATCCTTAAGTTTCCCTCTTTCTTTTTGAGTTAAATTTTTTAATAAATCTAAAGTTGGTAATTTGAATCTTATTTTTTTCTTATCTGTTTTATTTTCATTTTTAATAAAAGGTAGGTCTTCTTGAATTAAAGTTTTTATTTCATCTTGAGGTATAAATTTGTTAATAACTTCATTTTCATTAGTATAGTTTTTTTCATTTCTAGAAAATAAAAATTTGTATAATCTTTTAATAGTCTTAAAAAAAGAACTAACTTTAAATTGAATACTAATTAAAAATATAATCAAAATTAAAAAAATAAATAAATAGAAAGAAGTTTGTGAGTTAATATTAATTAGTGAAGTTAGAAAGGTTGTCTCCAAGTATCTTCCAACAAAACCCCCGTTACCATTAATATAAAGATCAAATGCAGTGGGATAAAAAAAAGAAAAAAATAGTGATCCTAGCAAAGAATAAATTATGGTATAGAAAATGCTTTCTATTATTAAAAAAATTTTTTTATTTAAAACAATATTTATCCCAGAGATTATTAGACTAAAGGGAATTAGTAGAGCAATTAAACCAAAGGACTGAAAAAAAAAGTCAGAAGTAAAGCTACCACGAAAACCAAGGAAATTTTTAATTTCTGTATTATCTGGGAAAATAAAATTTGGGTCATTGGGAGAAAAACTAGTTAATGATATTAGCAATAAAACTCCTATAATTATCGTACCAAGACCTAAAATTTCAATAATTCTATTTATCCCGAAATTAATTGTATTGTTTGCTAGTTTTTTAAATTCCATAAATTAATTAATCGTATTAATCACTTTGTATCATTTAATTTTTATTGTTAAAATTAAAAATTATTATGAATGTATGTATTATAGGAGATGGACTAACCAGTCTATCTTTGGCTAAAAATCTTATAAACAAAAAAATAAATGTTCATATTTACTATCAAAATAAAATTAAAAAATTAACACCAAGTAGAACTATCGGTATATCAAAAAATAATTTAGAATTTTTTAAAAAAGAAATTCATAAAATTCCTGAACAAAATTGTTGGAAAATAAAAAAAATAGAAATTTATTCACAAAAACTTAAAAATGAAAATTTATTAAATTTTGAAAATAAAAAAAGTGACCTATTTTATGTTGTTAAAAATGATAAACTTTATGAATTATTAAGGAAGAACGTATTCAAAAATAAGTTTTTCAAAAGCACAATAATAAAAAAAAATTTTAATGAAAAGCAACTCAACAAAAAAGAATATGATTTAATAATTAATTGTGAGCAAAATAATTTTTTAACCAAAAAATACTTTACAAAAAAAATAGTAAAAAATTATTTTAATGTTGCATACACAGCAATTATTAAACATGAAAAAATAGAAAATTATACTGCGGTTCAAATCTTTACTAAATTTGGTCCAGTTGCATTTTTGCCTATTTCAAAAAATGAAACTTCAGTTGTATGTTCACTAGATGTTAAAAATAGAAAATTTACAGATGCTGATATTCTAGAAATAATAAATAAAAATAATCCAAAATATCAAATAAAGAATATTTTTGCGTTAAATAATTTTAGACTTAGCTCGTCTAACTTAAGAAACTATTATCATAAAAATATATTAGCTTTTGGAGACTTACTACATAAAATACATCCACTAGCAGGACAGGGTTTCAATATGACTGTTAGGGATATAAAAATTTTATCTGAAATTATCCAAAGCAAAATTGAACTAGGTTTACAAATAGATACTTCAATTTTAAATGATTTTGAAAAAAAAACTAGAATTAAGAACTTTGTTTTTTCAAATGGAATAGATTTTATTTATGAATTTTTCAATATTGAAAAAAAAATAGAAAGTAAAAATGTAAACAAAGTTTTACAAATTATTGGAAAAAATAATAATTTTAGTAATCTTTTAATTAAATTTGCAGATAGGGGAATAAATTTCTAGTTTTACTGAATAGTTGTATTGTCAAAGTTATCGTAGCTATAAGTGATTAAAATTTCTGCAATTTTATTCTTTCTTAACTCTAAATTCTGGCTTTCTAGTAAGATTTGTTTTTCCTCCAATGTAAAAGGGGAGGCCATGGCAAGAGCGTTTATAGTTTCGTTTAAATCTTGTTTCTCTAGAGATTTCCAATTAACGATATAACCTTTTTTTTTAAACAGTAATTTTAAGTCTTTAAAAATCAATTCTAAATCAGAAAATTTTAATTCTTTTTTTTGAATATTTAAATCATCTTCAAAACTATCAAAATTGACCTCACATGTGCGATAAGTTTTGTTATTTTTAATTTCTTTAATTACTTTAAAGCGCGTTAAACCGTTAAGGTCAATTATATATTTTCCATCAGTTGTATCTTTAAAGTTGGTAATTTTTCCTAAACAGCCAATTTCATGAAGGTCAGGAATGGTGTTGATTTTATTTTGCTTTGGTTGAATTAAACCTATTAGCTTATTGGTTTTCATACTGTCATTAATCATTTCAATATATCTTGGTTCAAATATATTTAATGGCACAGTTGTATCAGGAAAAATTATAAAGTTACTTAGGGGAAACACGGGTATAATTTTTGGCAAATCTTGTTTTTTCATTATTTCTTTTAGCAAATTTTTAAAGATCTATATACTAATCAAAAACTTTATTATTGCTTGCATTAAAAAAAACATCTATTTATATTGTTTTATAAGCGGGTCTAGCTCATTGGTAGAGCGAATCGTTGCCAACGATTAGGTAGAGGGTTCGATTCCCTTGACCCGCTCCAAAATTTTAAAATATATTAATCAATGAGTGATCTACTTAATAAAAAATGTGTACCGTGTGAGGGAGGAATTTTGCCTTTTGATATTAGTGAAATTCATAAATATCAAAAAAAAGTCGATGGTTGGAATGTTAAAAAAGATACAAAAGAAATATATTTTTTAGAGAAAAATTTTATCTTTAAGAACTTTATTAATAGTCAAAATTTTATAAATAAAATTGGGGAAATATCAGAAAATGAAAATCATCACCCAGATATTACATTTGGTTGGGGATATGCTAAAATTGTGATTACCACTCATGCTATAGAAGGACTGTCAGAGAATGATTTTATTTTAGCAGCTAAAATCGACCAAATTTTTAATGCCTAAAGTGTCTTGTTTTAGAAAAAACTAAAATAGTATCAGTTTGATTTGCAAATTTTATTATCTCTTTATCTCTAATTGATCCAGAGGGCTGTATTATAGCCAAAACCCCTGACTGTACTAATTTTTCAATACCGTCAACAAATGGAAAAAATGCATCAGAGGCTGCCACAACATCTTCTTTTAAATTTTGAAATTTATACATTTTATCTATAGCAATTTGACAGCTATCAAGCCTACTAGGTTGTCCTGAGCCAATACCGACTGTTGCTTCTTGACTGGCAAGCACAATTGCATTTGATTTTACATATCTACAAACATTAAATGCAAAAACTAAATTTTTCAATTGGGATTTATTTGGTCTTTTTTTTGAAACGACTTTAAAATCTTTTGGTTTAAATACTTTTAAATCTTCAGATTGTGTTAAAATAGATCCATTAACAGAATTAAATTTTATTAAATCTTTAATTATAAATTTTGATGCATCAATAATTCTTATATTTTTTTTCTTTTTCAAAATTTTTAAAGCATCCGTTTCAAAACCATTTGCAATGACAACCTCTAAAAAAATTTTATTAAGTTCTAACGCCAAAGCTTTATTTATTTTGAAATTACATGAAACTATTCCGCCAAAAGCACTAATTGGATCAGAAGCTAGAGCCAATTTATAGCTTTTTAAGTTATCTTTATTAATAGAAACACCACAAGGATTAGCGTGTTTAACTATAACTGATCCTGAGTTTTTAGGTAGAGACTTTGATATTGTTAGAGCAGAAAAAATATCGTTATAATTATTATAGCTTAATTGTTTACCATGAATTTGTTCAATATTAAGACTTTGGGTTTTAGAGTAAATCCCAGCTTCTTGATGTGGATTTTCTCCATATCTTAATTTTTTAATTAAGTTTCCATAAATAATTTTCTTTTTTGGGAAATTTGTTTCTTTAATTTTATTAAAATAATTAGAAATTACAGCATCGTAATAGGCTGTTTCTGAGAAGGCCTCTGAAGACATCTTTTCTCTAAACTCAATAGATGTTGATCCTTTGTTATATTCTAATTCATCAATTAGAGCCCCATATTGATCTGAGGATGTAATAACAGCAACATCATTATAGTTTTTTGCTGCTGCCCTAACCATAGTGGGACCCCCAACATCAATATTCTCTATTATTTTTGAATGATTGGTTGTTTGCTCTAAAGTTTTTTCAAAAGGGTAAAAGTTAACAATAACAAGGTCAATTTCATCATACTGATTAGCCTTTAATTCCTTAGTGTGAGATTTGTTATTTCTTTTACCTAATATACCTGCATGAATTTTTGGGTGTAGGGTTTTAACTCTTCCACCAAGAATTTCTGGTGAACCCGTATACTCAGAAACTTCAAGACATTTAAATTTAAGTTTCTTTATTTTTTTATAGGTACCCCCAGAGCTAATTAACTCAATTTTGTATTTAGCCAGAACCTTTAAAAGACTACTTAGATTTTCTTTATCAGATACTGAAATAAGAGCTTTTTTTATTTTTTTCATTATAATTTAGTGATTTCCCATCTTATAGTTTGATTTTCTTCATTAGTCATTCCAGAAATAAATATATTTTGATTATCTGTGAAAGAATTTTTTTCACCAAAATATAACCCTTTATCAATATTCATCATCGAGTTGTCTGAGCTAAACTTCCAACCCTCTCCATCAAGATCTATAAGTATTGATTTTCCATCTTGTGTTTTCATGACTTTAACATTTGGTTCTAAGTGGAATCTAACATCAAATTTTAAGTTCTTAATACCCTTATTAAAAATAATTTTGTCGTGGCCAATAAATTTTAATTGTTCGGGGTAAAACTCTATTTTTCGATCATGAACAATTCCATGTAGTTTTAAATAACCATCGTGAGAAGCATTAATTTTCCAATAATTTTTTTCAAATACTATTTTTTTTTTTAATATTCTCAAACCCAGGTTAATTCTAGATTTTTTGCCTCTGAGTTTATTAAAACTACAAGAGGATTTATCATCTACAACTAGCGTGCTGTGTACTGCACTTGATTTAGACACTTCATTTAATTGGTGATTGACCTTTTGAAAATAACCACAATTACTAATTAATTTTTTACCATTTGATATTATTTCAAAAGATAAAGCTCCTGCTTGATAATTTGAAGATAGTTTTGTATTTGGGCTTGATCCAATATCCATTATTAGAGAATTTTTTTTATTGTTAAGAACCGCATAGCCACCCAATTCATTATTTTTATTTTTAAAGTTATAGCCAAGTCTTTTTAAATAAAGGTCAAAATTACGATTATTTTTTTTGTGATTACCATTAAAGAGAAAATCTATTTTATTATTTTGCCAAATAAAAGCGTAAGCCTGACCCAAATAATATATGTTTTCATTTATAAAATCAGGTATTTCATTTTGAGATTCTTTGAACCACTCTCTGATTAATATAAAATATTTTAAATAAAAGCTTAACTGCCTAGTGTTTCTTGATTTTGGAAAGCCATCATTATTCAATGAATATTTTACTAATTTTTTTAGTAAACCTAACCCAGTATTTAAATAATTATTATTTTGAGGATAGGATAGACCAGTTAAAATGATAGCAGCACATCCTATAATCTTATCATTGATTAATTCAGAGGTTTCAATTTCATTAATAAGATGATTGATCTGCTTCTTTACAATGCCATTAAATTTTTCCTTATAATTAGTATTTCCATCTTCATAGGTAAGCCTAGAATTTGAAATCCAGGCTATTATTCTTTTTCCGATTATATCAATTTTCCAATTTTTAGAGTTGTACCTGTCATTTGTATTAATCCATTGATAAATGACATTCTGGACGTCTTTTTTTGAAGACCTAAGATCTAGGCTAAATAACCAAAAAAAACTGTTTAAATTTTGTTGGTCTTTTTCTTTTAAATTTGGATTGTTCCAAACTTCATTTAATGAATAATTTTCTATATTAATTTTTTTTTTATCATACCTTATGAGACAATCTAACAAGTTAGGGCTTGGTTGGTATTCTATTAATTCAATAGAAGATGGTATAATTTTTTTATTATAGAGATTAGAATTTAAATAAAAATTACGGATTTTTTTTTTGATAAGCCTAAGTGAATTTTTTAAAATCATTATTCTAACTTGATTTTAAAAGGTCTATATTTTTTTTTATATCTCCATTATTATTTTTAAATATAGTTGTTCCAGATACTAAAATGTTTGCACCAGCTTCTATCGCTAGTTTATTATTATCAAAATTAATTCCACCATCAATCTCGATGTCAAAATCTAGATTTTTTTGATCCCTTATTTTTTTTAATTCTTTTATTTTTTCTAAAACTTCTGGCATAAACTTTTGTCCTCCAAATCCAGGGTTTACACTCATAATCAGAACTAAATCGATCTTGCTTAATAAGTTGGTTATTAAATTAATTTTACTTTCTGGGTTTAGAGAAACACCTACTTTTTTTCTTAAGCTTTTAATATAGTCAATAGAAACAGCTAAATTTTCAGTTGCTTCTGGGTGTATGGTAATAATATCTGCACCTGCGTCTGCATAATCTTTAATATACTTATGCACGGGAGAAATCATTAAATGAACATCAAATGGTAAATTTGTATATTGTCTTAAAGCCTTAATAATTGGAGGCCCCATTGTTAAATTTGGAACAAAATGGCCATCCATCACATCGACATGGATCATATCTGCACCACCTTTTTCAAGTCTTTTTATTTCGTTTCCTAATTGACTAAAATCAGCAGATAAAATTGAAGGTGATATTTGTATTTTTTTCATTGATTACTAATATTAGTAGTATCAATTTTATTTTTAATTTGAATTAATTATTTGCCAAAAATACGATAAATTTCCGTAGCAATTTCACTTTCTAAAGGAAAAGATAACATTCCCATGACAGAATACCCTAGTAGGTAGGGCATAAGATAAAATCTAATCATATAAAAGAACCAGGCAACATAAAGTGGTACAAGTGGATCTATGATAAATGAAGGAGTAATAGGTTTAAATAAACGAATTAATGGATTTGTTAGTTTTACAAAAGCCTTCATAAAAAAGAATTCTGAATTTTCTCGTTGAAAGATATTCATCGCAACTCTTCCAATAAGAGTCCACATAACGACACCTAAAATATAATCAATTATAAGAATAGAAGGATGCATTTCTGGCATAAAAATAAAAAGGAATTTTGTTTTTTAACTTTGTTAAGGGGCGAAATAAATCGCCCCTCAATATAAAATTTAATTAGTGTTGTTTCCCAAGTATTGTCTTACCACTTGGAATACGAAGCTCATCAATCATATTTTGAGTAGCTGCGTCTGGTGCTTTTGTTAGTAAACTAACAACCACCATAGAAACTAAACTAACTGATGCTCCAACGATACCAAATGTAAGTTGAGTAATACCCAAGAATCCAGCTCCACCAGTACGTACCCAAATTAGATAACAAGTACCAGATGCTAACCCTAGAAGCATACCTGCAACAGCACCAGGACCATTCGCTCTTTTCCACCATACACCTAGTACAAGTGGGAAGAACAATCCTGACATCGCAAAGTCAAAAGCCCAGATTACTGAACCTAAGATACCTTGGATACCCATTGCGGCAATAGTTGCTCCAGCAAAACCAATTAATACAAGTAATACTCTTGCAACAATTAATCTTTTTGCAGCTTCTGCTTTTGGATCAATGATCTTGTAATACAAGTCATGAGACAAAGCATTAGCAATAGCTAAAACTAAACCATCAGCAGTAGACATGGCAGCAGCCATACCTCCAGCAGCAACTAGACCTGAGATTACATAAGGTAATCCAGCAATTTCTGGAGTAGCTAACACAACCGCTTTACCACCCATGAAAAACTCATTTAATTCAAGAGTTCCATTTCCGTTAAAGTCGCTAACAAACATTAAGTTAGCTTGGTTCCAGTTTTGATACCAATCTATTGCTTGAACCTCAGCTATTGACTTACCAATAATCCCCGTTGAAAGTGTTGGATCAATCAGTGATAGTTTTGATAATGTCGCTAACATCGGTGCAGTTGAGTATAAAATGAAGATGAAAAGTAGCGACCATGCTACAGATCTTCTAGCTGATTTTACACTTGGAGTAGTAAAGTATCTCATCATAACGTGAGGCAAAGAAGCTGTTCCTGCCATCATACAAATTGCTAGAGAAATGAATCCCCAGTTTGTTCCGTTAACTGATGAGTGTGCTTTAGTTATTCCAGCCAAACCTTTTGGTACTGTAGCTAAGTCGGCAGCTGAGTTTTTAACAAACCCAAACTGACCTTCTAGTTCAGCAATTCTAGCTACTTCATCTCCCAACATTAAATGTGGGAAGAATCCAGCACCCATTTTACTACTGATCCAGAACACAGGAAGTAAGTAAGCAATAATTAAAACTATAT
>Ga0222652_1000044_pt1 | contig 73431 bp, 58 predicted proteins | sample AntAcemetagen371_FD_179803 | JGI IMG/M metagenome (GOLD analysis project Ga0222652, IMG submission 179803) | Saline water microbial communities from Ace Lake, Antarctica - #371 | ecosystem: Environmental > Aquatic > Non-marine Saline and Alkaline > Saline | place: Antarctica: Ace Lake... | reverse complement strand
CCCCTTTTGTTACTGGCGCTGAAAATATACGTTGGCTTCTAGACTAACAGGTATATGCCCCGGCCTATTGAATAACAAAGGGCTGGCGGCAACACGCAAGGACTGAAAATCGTGGTTTTTCAAGTTCCAGCTTTCTGGCTGGACTACCCGGGGTTGCCCGTTTACTCTTCTTATAGTGCTTTCATAGTTCCTCATCACCATGGCCAAACCGGGTGGGAAAAAGAAAACAGACAGATAATAATCATAGATAACAACAAGGTGATCCATGCGAAACCATCTATCAGGGAAATCCGCCTGTTTAATTTGCCGTGTGATGGCAATGACTCTGCTGTCATTTGGAGTGACCGGGTACATTTCCGCGTCAGCGAGTGAGCCACAGGTAATTGAAAATGAAATGAGGACCATGCTGGAGGCATGGTATCCAACAGTTATTGATGAGAAGCATGGCGGCTATATAAGCAGTTTTTCCCACGACTGGAAAATGGCGGACTCCCAGGAAAAAATGATTGTTACCCAGGCGCGTCACCTCTGGAGTCTTTCAAAAGTTGCGGCCATGTTTCCGGATAACCCGAATTATCCGGAGTTTGCCAGCCATGGCTTTGAATTCCTGAAAAATCATATGTGGGATGATGAATACGGTGGCTTTTTTCAACTGGTCACCCGCGAAGGAGAACCCATCCCTGATTCCGGCTTTGGTGAAAACCACCCCAAGACGCTCTATGGCAACTCGTTTGCGATTTACGGGCTGGCCGCCCACTACGGGGCGACTGGACACCAGGGGTCACTGGACCTGGCAAAGCAGGCATTCAGCTGGCTGGAAGCACATTCTCACGACAAGGCGCATGGTGGCTATTTTCAGCCCCTGCAAAGAGATGGCACACCCACGAGAGACGGGCACCCAAAAGATTACAACAGCGGCATTCATATCCTGGAAGCACTGACAGAGTTATATACCTTATGGCCGGATGATCTGGTTCGCGAAAGGCTGGATGAAATGTTTCATATCGCCAGGGATATCATGGTGTCAGAGCAGGGATACCTGAAACTGTATTTCTCTGAAGACTGGACTCACCTGTCATATCAGGATTCCAGCGAAACGGTCATCCGGGAAAACCTTGCTCGCGATCACGTGACGCCCGGACATGACATTGAAACTGCATTTTTGCTTCTGGAGGCAGCCCATGCCCTGGGGATGGAAGACGATGCGGAAACACAGCGAAAAGCAAAACTACTGACGGATCATACGCTGGATACCGGATGGGATTCCGGAGTGGGCGGTTTTTTCGACACAGGCTACTACTTTCCCGGGGATGACGAGCTAACCATCATCAGGGACACGAAAAACTGGTGGGCCCAGGCCGAAGGGCTGAACACTCTCCTTATCATGGCCGACATGTACCCCGATGACCCCCATGATTATTGGGATAAATTTGAACAGCAATGGGAATACATTAACGAGTACCTCATCGATCACGAACATGGCGGTTGGTATGACGCGGGTCTGGATAAACAGCCGGATAGTATTCATTCCCGCAAAAGCCACATTTGGAAAGGTAATTACCATACCCTCCGTGCAATGATGAGAGTCCTGGAAAGACTGAAACAGGAAGGATGATAAAAACGCCCGTATCGGCGAGGTCTCCTTCATCCGGCATTTTGTCTCAGCCCTCGTAAGATTCAGGACTGGCGGCAACATGCAACGCCATTAATTCGGAGTTAGTTTTGTACTGTCTGGCTGGACTGCCAGGGGTTGCCCGTTTACTGTTTCCCCCAATATTTGTAAGCTCATTCGTATTTGGGAGAGATGATGAACAAGCCTGGAATTATCCGGTCATTTGGCCTGTGCCTTGTTGTTTTTTTGGCAGCTGGTTGTTCAAAGACCGAACAAGAACCAGTTGAGAATCCGTCAACCGGAACATTCGACATTTATACAATAGACGTAGAGGGTGGCGGAGCGACCTTGTTCGTGTCGCCTTCCGGCGAGTCGCTGCTTTACGATGCCGGCTGGCCCGGCTTTGACGGCCGCGATATCGACCGCATTGCCGCAGTGGCCGAGGAAGCCGGTATTGGGCAAATCGATTATTTCGTGCTCTCGCATTTTCACGGCGATCATATTGGCGACGTAGCAGGATTGACTGAGCGCCTGCCAATTCGCCATTTCGTTGATACCGGCGTTCCGGTTGATGTGGCTGCAGGCCAAGATCCCCGACAGAGTTACCTGGACTATGCCGAGGTCAGAAGCCAGGTTGCGCACACGGTCGCGCGCCCCGGCCAGATCATCGAGATGGGGGGCGTCACAGTCCAAATCGTTTCAGCTGGAGATGCGGTGCTGGAAACTCCGCTTGCTGGTGGCGGTCAGTCGAACCCCTATTGTGAGGGCTTTGAGCATTTCGGGCCTGAAATTACGGAGCAATTTGGCTACATCGAAGACGCAGCGTCCGTGGGCATGTACATAACCTATGGTGAATTCCGGACGGCCAAAATGGGCGATGCAAATTCGGGCAGGGAGTTTGAGCTAATGTGCCCTGTTAACAATCTGGGCAGCATTGACCTTTACCTGGTTTCCCGTCACGGCATGGAAATGTCCAACTCAAAGGCACTGGTGTATGCGATTGAGCCGAAAGTCGCAATTATGAACAACGGACCGAACAAGGGCGGTGCTCCACAGACATTCGAAACGCTTCGCGATGCTCCCAGTCTCGAAGATCTCTGGCTGAACCATTACTCGATGCCCGCCGGCGACGACTTAAATCCGTCCGCAGATTTCATTGCCAACCTGGACAATGGTTCAACGCCAGTCGAGGGCAGGGGTCTCGTGCACATGGGCACGGCGAGCTGGATCAAGGTTTCCGCTGAAACAAACGGCGAATTCACGGTCACCAATAGCCGAAACGGCTTCAGCAAACGCTACGGGTCGGACTGAGGCGGGTGTCCGCTTTCGATTCGATCCGGATAATGCGGTCGCTACTGCTCAGCGCCTGTTCCACGCGCGCGGCTACGACACGGTAAGCGTCGCGGACGTTACCGAAGTGCTCGGCATCAATCCGCCCAGTTTTTCGCCGCTTTTGGCAACAAGGCTGGCCTCTACGACCATGTTCTTGACCGCTACGCCGGCACCGACGCCATTCCCATTCAAGACCTCTTGAGGCCTGACCGGCCGGTGGCCGAATGCCTTGCATCAGTGCTAGAGGAGGCCGCACGCCGCTATGCAGCCGATCCCGGCGCAACCGGCTGTCTCGTTCTGGAAGGTACCCGTAGAACGACCAGGAGGCACGCGAGGCCGCCTGCGCTTTTCACGCTGCTGCAGAGGATGTGATCCGTGACTACATCGCCGCGCATTACCCTGAAGAGGCGGAACGTCTGAGGGACTTTATCAGCACCACCATCAGCACCACCATCGTAGGCCTCTCCGCCAAGGCACTTCACGGGTACAACCTTGACCGTTTCCTGGACAGTGCGCGTCTCGCCAGCCAGGCCATAGCCCTGACGCTTCCTGCCTGAGCACCACAATGCAACTGTCGCAAAATTTGCGACAGTTGCTGATGATGGCAAAAGCTAAAAAATTAAAAAATGGGGACGAAGGGATTAAATTTTGATCAGTTGAGAAGGTTTGTTAAACAGCGATCCGTCCCTCCCTATTTTTTCGATGTTGAATATCGCCCGGGCAGGCATATTCAAAACCATTTAGTATTCGCCTGCATAATTTATATAAACCTCGGCCAAGACCGTTGGAGCTGATCCATGCCTGCTTTTAAACGCGTCCTCATACTTATTTCCGCGCCTGTTTTAATCAGCCTTGCCAGCCAGGCTGTATGGGCCGAGGTGAAATTGCCACGGGTGATCTCCGATGGTGCGGTATTGCAACGCGATCAGGCGGTTCCGGTATGGGGCTGGGCTGATGATGGCGAGGAAATTACTGTCGTGCTTAACGGCAGGCAGGTCGCCAACACAACGGCGACAAATGGAAAGTGGAGGATCGCACTGCCCGGACAACAAGCGGGTGGCCCCCATACGCTGGAGGTTGTAGCGACTAATAGGATTAGTGTTAACGATCTCTATTTTGGCGATGTCTGGCTGGCCGCGGGCCAATCGAACATGCAGACGAGTATGGACCGGGTTCGATACACCTATCCGGAAGAGGTCGCGACGGCGGATGAACCGCTGATACGTTTTTATACCAAGTCGCCTGAATATGATTTTGACGGTCCCCATGAGGACTATACGGACGGCGAGTGGCAGGTCACCAATACGGACAACATTGCATCTTTCAGCGCGGTCGCTTATTTTTTTGCGAAGAATATTCAGGCACAAACCGGGGTGCCTGTCGGCATTATTAATACGGCTGTGGGTGGTTCGACAGCCGAAGGTTATATTCGTGAAGAACAACTCGCTGCATTTCCTGAATACTTCGAGCGGGGCACCGCTTACCAGGATCACGAGTACTTTGAGCGCATTCTGGCAGAAGACCGTGCCAAAAACGACGCATGGCAAAGCGCACTGCAAGAAAACGATTTGGGCTTAAACAGTACAAAACCCTGGTACGCCCCCGATCTGGACACTGAAAACTGGGGACGCATGCTGATCCCCGGCTATTGGTCGGACACGGATATTGGTCAGGTTAATGGTGCGGTTTGGTTTCGTCGCGAGATTAACCTGCCAGATTCCGCTGCAGGCCAGGAAGCCCAGCTGTGGATGGGCCGAATTATCGATGCAGATACCGTTTACGTGAATGGCGAGCGGGTCGGAAACACCACCTATCAATACCCTCCGCGTCGCTATAGCGTGCCCAATGGCCTGCTAAAAGCCGGTTCGAACTCCATCACCGTTCGTGTGATCAGCAATACCGGCAAGGGTGGCTTCGTTTTGGATAAGCCCTATTGGTTAAAAGTTGGCGGTTTAACACTGGATTTGACAGGTGAGTGGAAAGTGAAAGTTGGTTACTCGGCTGAGCCGCTAAAAGCCGATAATTTTGTGGTGCACCTGCAGCCTCTCGGCTACGGCAATGCCATGATTTCACCGATAGAAAACGTTCGTGTTAAAGGCGCACTTTGGTACCAGGGTGAATCCAACGCCAGCCGTTTTGATGAGTACGAAACCCTGCTCAAAGCCATGATCGCCGATTGGCGCGATCGCTTTAACGACCCCGACATGCCCTTTATTATCGCGCAGCTACCAAATTTCATGGAGCCCAGTGATGAGCCGCAGGAAAGTGACTGGGCCGAAATGCGCGCGATACAGCGCCATATCAGCAAAACCGTCGATAACACCGCGCTGGCAGTAAATATCGACGCGGGCGAGTGGAACGATATCCATCCCTTGCGCAAAAAGATCGTCGGTGACCGCATGGCCCTGGCGGCACGTTCACTGGTATATAACGAGAGTGACCTGGTGGCATCAGGCCCGGAGGCAGCTTGCTACAGAGTGCGCAACGGGCAGGTGGAAATCCGCTTTGATTCGGTGGGCAATGGCCTGAGCTCGCAGGGCACCGATCTCGCTGAATTTGCGATTAAGGGCGCTAACACCGATTGGCAATGGACCAGTGCCCGTATCGATGGCGAAACCGTTGAGCTGGATCGCATGGGAGTGCAAGAGCCCGTAGCGATTCGCTACGCCTGGTCGGATAATCCGGCGCAGGCAAATTTGTACAATGCAGAAGGTCTGCCGGCCAGCCCGTTTGAGCTGAAGCTCAAATGTGACTAAATAGGCAAATAGCCAGAAGCAGAAAAAATTTAAATTATTCAAAACAAGAAGACAGGAGTATATGAAAAAGATATTAAAAGAAGCCATCAGCCTTTTTGAGGTAGACAGTAACGACAGAAAAGTCAGAGAGGCTGTCGAGGGGCTTATTGAAGAGGTAAAGATTGGTGGAGATAAAGCAGTTCGGGAAATTTCTGAGCGCTTTGACAAATGGTCTCCGGAGAGCTTCAGGCTTTCCAAAGAACAGATCGAGGAGATTGTAGCCTCGGTCAATCCGCAAACGATTGAAGATATCAAGTTTGCGCAAACGCAAATCAGAAACTTTGCAACGCATCAAAAAAATGCCCTGAAAGACATCGAAGTGGAAACCTTGCCGGGCGTATTTCTTGGACATAAGAACATTCCGGTCAACAGCGTGGGTTGTTATATACCGGGTGGTCGCTACCCTATGGTGGCGTCGGCACATATGAGCGTGCTTACCGCCAAAGTGGCCGGTGTTAAACGGGTATTGGCATTTACCCCACCGATTCAGGGCAAAATACCCGCAGAAACCATAACGGCGATGTATCTGGCAGGTGCTGATGAAATCTACCTTTTGGGTGGCGTACCCGCTATTGCGGCCATGGCCATGGGCACTGAAAGTATTGAGAAAGTAGATATGGTGGTGGGTCCGGGTAATGCCTATGTGGCCGAAGCCAAGAGACAGTTGTTTGGCAAAATTGGTATTGACCTGTTGGCCGGGCCAACCGAAACCCTGGTGATCGCCGATGAAACCAGCGATGCGGAAATCTGTGCCACCGACCTGCTGGGTCAGGCAGAACATGGACCAGGCTCACCGGCCATACTGCTAACCAATTCTGAACAGCTTGGACTGGACACTATTGTGGAAGTGGAGCGTCAATTACAGACTTTGCCAACGGCCGATGTGGCCAGTATCGCCTGGAGGGATTACGGGCAAGTGATTGTGGTGGATACCGTTGATGAAATGGTGGAAGAAGCAGACCGCATAGCCAGCGAACACGTGCAGGTAATGACAGCCGATCCGCGTTATTTCCTGGAGCATATGACCAATTATGGTGCCCTGTTTTTAGGCAAATATACCAACGTTGCCTACGGCGACAAGGTGATCGGCACCAATCACACGTTGCCAACCAAGCATGGCGCCAAATATACCGGTGGCCTGTGGGTAGGCAAGTTTATGAAAACCTGTACTTACCAGGAAGTAAAGACACCACAAGCCAGTGCCATGATTGGCGAATACTGTTCGCGGTTGTGTGAAATTGAGAACTTTGCCGGGCATAAGGCACAGGCAGATATTCGTGTGAGAAGGTACAAGTAAGCTCCATGGCTCTGTCTGGTATAAAGCTCCTGTCTGGTCTAAATGGAGTCGTTAGCAGCCAGCCGAGCTTAGGGGAAGGTGTGACTGGCTGCTAGGCAGGATAAATCTATAATGATACGATTTGTATTAATATAAGAATTATTTTGCCATTGCATTAGGTAATTTAAGTATTTTTGCCTAACGGAGACTCCGTATGTCCTCAACGATACTTTTACCCCGCATCCTGCAGGTCGGCGGCAATGCCAGCCAGGCGGTTGGCGATGTTGTTAAGACTCTCGGGTGTCGAGCACCACTAATTATTACCGATCCCGTCATGGTCAGTCTTGGCTATGTCAAAGACTTACAAGCTTGTCTCGAAGAAGCCGGTATCCCCAATGCTGTTTTCGATAAAACCGTGCCTGAGCCTAACGAAGGCTCCATTCTCGCGGGTGTTGAGATGGCAAAGCAGGGCGCTTTTGATTGCTTGATCGCGCTTGGCGGCGGAAGCCCTATCGACAGCGCCAAAGCCATCGGTATTTTGGCCAAACACGGCGGCAAGATGGCCGACTACAAATTTCCCCGCAATGTGACAGACGCGGGCTTGCCGATCATTGCCATTCCCACAACGGCGGGAACGGGCTCGGAAATGACGCGCTTTACGATTATTACCGACGATACCACCGACGAAAAAATGCTCTGTGTTGGCCTGGGCTTTTTGCCACAGGCTGCCCTGGTGGACTATCGCCTTACGTTGAGTTTGCCTGCCCGTGTTACTGCCGATACCGGTATCGACGCCCTGACTCACGGGATCGAAGCTTATGTCAGTAAAAAAGCCAATGCCTATAGCGATAGCCAGGCATTGGCGGCGCTGCGGTTACTCGGCCCGAATTTGAGAACCGTATACAGCGATGGTGCCAATGAGGCCGCTCGTGAAGCCATGATGATGGGTGCGACTCTGGCAGGCGCTGCCTTTTCCGCCGCTTCGGTGGCACTGGTGCACGGTATGAGTCGGCCTATTGGGGCACACTTCCATGTTCCCCATGGTATGAGCAATGCAATGTTGCTGCCCAGTGTGACTGAATTTTCTGTTCCTTCAGCCAAGGTTCGTTACGCACAATGCGCGCGCGCGATGGGTGTTGCAGGCGAAAAAGATGGCGATGAAATCGCCACACAAAAGCTTATTGACGAATTGAATTCGCTGAATGATCAATGCCAGGTGCCGACACCAGCGCAGTTCGGCATTGATAAAAAAGCCTACTTTGACAAATTGGAGCTGATGGCCGAACAGGCAACGGCCTCGGGTTCGCCCGCGAACAACCCGCGAATCGCGAGTATTGAGCAAATGGTGAACCTCTACAGCGAGCTATGGGTAGATTAGGTTTCTATCTATTCACTGCTAATCAATGTGTAAAAATAATCCCCATACAAATTTCAATCACTGCGAACCCGGTGTGAAATACCAGAGGTAAAAAAATGAATGTTGGTCATCTGATTAACGGTCAAATTGTCGACAACGAAGACAATTATCAAGATGTTTATAACCCGGCTCTTGGCAAGGCAACAAAACGTGTTTGCATGGCATCACCGCAAACAGTGAAGCAAGCAATAAGCGCCGCAGAAGAGGCGTTCCCGGCATGGCGAAATACTCCGCCGATGAAGCGTGCGCGCATCATGTTTCGGTTTAAGGAATTGCTGGAACAGCACTCTGACCAAATTTGTGCTCTGATTGGCGAAGAACACGGCAAAATCTCGCATGATGCTGCAGGTGAGCTGCAACGCGGTATCGAAAATGTTGAATATGCCTGCGGCGCGCCAGAGCTGTTAAAAGGTGAGTTTTCCAAAAATGTTGGTCCCAATATTGACTCCTGGAGCGACTTTCAGCCCATCGGTGTGGTGGCTGGCATTACGCCATTTAACTTTCCCGTTATGGTGCCCATGTGGATGTTTCCCATGGCCATTGTTTGTGGCAACTGTTTCATATTGAAGCCATCGGAAAAAGATCCGGGTGCATCGCTGTATATTGCGCAGTTAGCGCATGAAGCCGGTTTGCCCAATGGGGTGTTGAATGTGATAAATGGCGGAAAAGAGGCTGTCGATACATTGCTTGAAGACTCGCGTGTCAAGGCGGTGAGTTTTGTCGGTTCTACACCTGTTGCTGAAGCGATTTATACAAAAGCCACTTCCAACGGTAAACGCTGCCAGGCTTTGGGTGGAGCCAAAAACCACGCCATTGTGATGCCCGATGCGGATATCGACAATGCCGTAAGTCAACTACTCGGTGCTGCATTTGGTTCGTCGGGCGAACGTTGCATGGCGCTCTCAGTCGCTGTTGCGGTAGGCGACGAAACTGCCAACAGGTTGGTAGAAAAGATACAGGAAGGCATGCGTGACCTGGCTGTGGGTGATTACAGTGACAGCACTAATAGCTTCGGACCGGTGATTACACGGGAACACCAGCAAAAGGTAATAGAACATATCACCAGTGCAGAAGAACAGGGTGCGAAACTCGTCGTCGATGGACGCGACATTAAAGTGCCCGGGTATGAACAGGGGTTCTTTGTCGGCGGAACGCTTATCGATTACGTGACGCCTGAAATGAGTAGTTACCGCGCTGAAATATTTGGCCCGGTACTGCAAGTCATGCGCGTAAACACCATGCATGAGGCCATGGAGCTCATCAATGCACATGAATATGGTAATGGCACCTGTATATTCACCCGGGATGGTGAAGCTGCACGCTACTTTGCCGACAACATTGAAGTAGGCATGGTGGGTATTAATGTCCCTTTACCTGTGCCAGTGGCTTACCATAGTTTTGGGGGTTGGAAGCGCTCGCTGTTTGGCGATCTTCATGCCTATGGGCCAGACGCTGTCAGGTTCTATACCCGACGCAAGACAATTACACAGCGTTGGCCCTCTGCGGGTGTTCGTGAAGGCGCCTCGTTTTCAATGCCGACCATGAAATAGCTACCCGCTTTTAATGAAATAAAACCAATGGAAGCCAAACAAGAAAAAAAGCGGGATAAAGGCTCCTCAATCATTCGTGTGCTCGAAATTATTGAGGCGATTGGTCAGTCTGAACGACCTTTAAGCCCTGCGGATATAGCAGTGCAGCTTGGTATTCCCAAACCCAGTGTGCATCGCTTGCTACAGCAATTGCATGCGGAAGACTTTATCCAGATTGATATGCGCGGTGCCTGGCTGGCAGGCAGGCGCTTGCGCAGCATGAGTTTTTCCGTTTTGTCCAGTGGCCCAGGCAAAGCTGTGCGACAAGCCATTCTTTCGGATCTGGCAAATGCCATTGGCGAGACCTGCGGTATTGCTGTGCCTGATGGCACGAACATGCTCTATTTCGATCGTGTTCAAACCAACTGGCCATTGCAGATTAATCTTCCCATTGGTACCCGCACGCCAATATGGTGTACCTCGAGCGGAAAATTATATTTAAGTACTCTCAAGGCGAGCACGCGCCAAAAAATTCTTGGTCATTTGCCGCTTGCCAAATATGCCCGAAATACTTACACCGACATGGATTCACTCGAAAAAGCCTTGCAGGACATTCGTGAACAGGGGTATGGGACAGATAACGAGGAGTTTGTCGATGGCATGGTGGCCTGTTCGGTTCCTATCCTGCATAAAGACGGCCATATGTTGGCGTCGCTGTTTACCCACTGCCCGGTGATCCGAAAGTCTCTGGACGAACTTGCCGATTTTGTGCCTGAGTTGAAGCGGGCGGCAAAAGAATTATCTGACGTAATCAATGAAAGTTACTAACACATAATAATAACAGGGCTTTCCCTGCCTTATTAACACCTGAACAACCCAGGAACCATCTATGCTTAGCACTATCGGACTGATATTTTCGCTCGCTCTGCTGATCGTACTGACCATACGCGGTATGAATTTGTTAATTGCCGCGCCGGTGTGTGCCCTGATCGTTGCTATAACGGGCAGTGTGGAGCTTATTCCCACGCAGGGTGTTGCTGCCAGCGGGGATTATGTCAGCAGCTACATGGCCGGATTCAGCGCTTTTATCCAGTCCTGGTTTTTCATGTTTTTGCTTGGCAGTATTTTCGGCAAACTGATGGAAGACAGCGGTGCCGCAGAAAGTGTTGCTGGCTGGATCATCGGCCGCCTGGGTTCGAAGTCGGCCGCATTTGCCACCGTTATAGCCTGCGCCGTGCTGACTTATGGGGGGGTGAGCCTTTTCGTCGTGGCCTTCACTGCCTTTCCCATCGCGCTGGGTCTGTTCAAACAAGCCAATTTGCCACGCCGCTTTATTCCCGCCACCCTCGCATTTGGTTCAGTGACCTTTACCATGACCAGTGCGGGCTCCCCGGAGATTCAAAACTGGATACCTATTGAGTTCCTTGGAACATCGCCCTATGCCGAATGGCAGGTCAGTCTGGTGGTGGCAAGCTTTATGGCGGTGTTTGGTTTTTGGTGGTTAAGACGCATGCTGAATAAAGCGGTCGCTGCCGGTGAACAGTTTGAGGTGCGTGCTACCGACCCGCCCGAGCATCATCGGGAACTGCCCAATCCTTTTCTTAGCCTGATCCCCCTGGGGATGGTTTTAGGCACCACTTTCTTTTTACATGACACCTATGGCTCTGCCGCGTTAATCGTTGCGCTACTCTCAGGTTGTATCGCCACCTGGTTAATCAATATACGATTTCTGCCTAGCCCGGGTATGGCGCTCAGTGCCGGCGCGGTGGGTGCGCTTGTCGCGATCGGCAACACGGCCGCTGTGGTTGGTTTTGGCTCTGTCGCCAAAGTTTCCCCGGCATTTGACATTGCAGTGCAAACGGTTACTGCCATTCCTGGCAACGAGTTAATAGGCGCCGCAATTGCGGTCTCCATTATTGCCGCACTCACCGGCTCTGCTTCCGGCGGGCAATCCATTGCACTGCCGGTGCTGGCACCGCAATATCTGGAACTCGGGGTGGAGCCGGATGCTTTGCACCGGGTTGTGGCTATTTCATCGGGTGCGCTGGATTCATTGCCCCACAATGGCTATGTGGTCACAACCATTCGGGCGATCTGTGGTGAAACACACCGGGCGGCTTATGGCCCCCTTGGCGCTTTGACCGTGGTGATACCCGTCATAGGAACGGCGCTGGCAATTGTTCTGCTGCTGATTTTTTAGCTATTGCCTGGCTGTGATCCCAAGCTTATTTGCGATCTGCTATCAGGGGCAATCCATGACTGCCCCCGACAGGTTTGCTAATTCAGGTGGTCGTAAGCCATGTCGGTGAAAGCATCAATGATGCCTCGTTCAGCACAACCGGGTTTCAGGCGGCTGCCAACAACCTGGAAGGTATTTCTACCGTAGGCATCGTCGGTGGGAACATAGCCAGAGTTGGGCTGGCCATTGGCTTTGGTGACAATCATCAAATTATTCAGCGGCGATTCGTCTTTTGCATGCATGCCGATGCGCGTGTATATCTCGGCATTTGTCCAGGCCAAACCAATATCATTTATGCCAAGAAAGCCCAGGCGTACATGCGCATCTTCGCCATCCTTGTAAGTGCCCGGATAGCCTCTTGGTTGTCGTTCGACAAGATCTCGTCCGGGGCAGCTCAGCATCAACTGTTTTCCAGCAATGCGTACATCACCAGTTTTACGGTTGATGTGGGTCATTACTCGTATCGCTTCCTCCCCGACTACCATTCCCTGGGCATCCATCCAGCGCATCAGGGTCTCATCGATGAGCGGGTCATGTGGCTGACGGTTCTCGATCCCGCGCAGGGGTGATTCGGCATCCTCACGGGTAATTTCATAGCCAGTAATCTCCATGCCTGAGCCAACGGCCATAGCGTTGGTGCCGGTGCGCAAATGGAGGGGGTTTTGGTCACCAGACGCGCCCTGGGAAAAAATCATTACCATGTCGTCGCCAAATGCCTGCTCCACATGACGGCTGGCGGCACCGGGGAAGTCGCTGCTGAGAATTTCTGTGAGATAGCCAGTGACTGGGTGCATGGCGTAGCTCATGTAACCGGCAATGGGCAAGCCCTGCTCGTCATAGAAAGCTATTACAGCTAATGTCTTGTCAGAGGGATAGTCCAGGTTGGATTCTTGTGTCCAGCGGCCAGTGCGCCGGTCGATAATGTCGCGATTCACGTTAAGGTGTACTGCACCTTCGTCAAACCCTACAGACGCCAATTGCATATCTGAAGCCGCCAGACGTACAGATTGGAGAATGGCTTCATAGACGGCATCCCTGTCCGATACAACCGGGTAAGTGCTGTGCGTATGAGAGGCGGAGATAATTATGTTTGCCACTGGGATGTCCAGTTCGGCGGCTATGGCATTTGCGGCGTCCAAATACATTTCATCCGGGCGTATGCCTGCCAAGTCTGCGCCAACCAGTACGGCTTTGGTTTCTCGGTTGTCCAGCACGATAGCGCGGGTATAGACATACTGATGACTATAGTCGAGAGGTGGTACCTCGCCATCTTCATAGGCTGTCGCGGTGATATCGACTCTGGCAGCGCCGACACTTAAGGGGCCGGCCAGAGCAATGCCTGTGAAACCAAGGCAAAGAAAGGATGCCAGAATGGATGTGTACTTTTTTAAGTGGCTGCTGTTTTTTTGATTTTTGCGTGCGCATGAAATTGCACGCAGAAAGAATATTGGATCGTAGTTAGGCATTTATGGTTTCCCCCTTAAGGATAACCACTCAAGCATAAACAGGTTAGGATTTTCTGGATAGAAAGCTGATGGAAAAGTAATCTATCTTATTGTTAAGACCTGTGCCAATTAGGCAGTAACGTTGACAGCAATATAGCCCCCCGGCTCAAGCCGGGAGGGCTATATACTGAACTAGACAACCAGTAACATGTCCCGATCAATGGATTTGATGATTCTGTCCATATTGCGACCCATCAATGCCGTTTTGATACCGGTACGGCGAGATACAGCCAGCAAGACCAGATCAGCATCAATTTCTTTGGCTACCTCACTAATTACTTTTTCCGGTGCACCGAGTTTGACGTGCAGCTGATTGTTGGGCAGACCCGTATCAGCGGCCAGGCGTCCACGATCGGGATAATCTGAAGAATCCTGGTATGAGCTCACCAGATGAACCGTGCCGCCATTTTTTTCGGCAACATCCTTGGCGTAGCCAAGGGTTTTTTTATTAATCTCTTTAAGGCCTGGTTCCTGGACGTTGCGACAGACCAGAATGGTCTTGCGCAGTTCAGTCGGTTCGGTGGTGCCGGTGAGGATGACAGGAACTCTGGTATTGCGCACCAGATACCAGAAAGCATTGCTCAGGTTTTGTCTCTCGTCACCACTATGATATGGCATAACGATGGAGGTAAAACCATTGCCGGACGCCATCTCCAAAATCGATTTTGCCCAGTTGTCAGTCCAGGACAGCAATAGTTTGCAGTTGACGCCGAGGTCGACAAAAGGTTTGCGCAGGTTGGTTATCCAGTCGAGCTCGCGGTAGCCATCTTCTTCGCCGGGGTACTTGCCGATTTCTGCGCTAACAAACAGGGTAACTTCAGGATACTTGCCTGTCTCGTCAACGCGGGTTTTACATATGGTCAGTACCCTGTCCAAGGTAGACAGATCGTCTTCAGTCGGGTCAACGACGACCAAGAGTTTTTGGTTATCAAACAATGTTTTTTCCTCCAGTGGCTGCATAAATGACGGCTAACTTTAAGGTTTTTTCCAAGTTAGCTTTCCAACCTATTCTAGCTTAGCAGATATAAAAGGATACCGATTTAGCTCATATTGGGTCGTTTTTGATGAAACAATAATAGTCGCAGCCTGATTTATGCAGAAAAAATGGAGTCTGGTGTCCAGAGGTTCAACTCAAGTCAAATGTCATTATTAGCGGCCTTTTTAAGTGTTTAACATAATTTATAGCGACGACTACATAACAGCGATTGATAAGCCGTTCAATATGCTTGTCCATCGCACGAATATCGCGCGTCAGGATTCGGTTTTTGTATTGCAGGAGCTGCGTAACCAGACAGGTCGGCACATGTTTCCTGTGCACCGTCTGGACAGGCCCACCTCGGGTGTGTTGCTGTTCGCGCATGATCCGGAAATAGCCCGCAACCTGGCGGCACAATTCGAGAGCCGACAAGTGCAAAAGCGCTACTGGCTAATCTGCCGCGGCCATGCCCCGGAGCAGGGGGAAATCGACTACCCACTGATTCCCAGGGATGAATTCAGTTCCAAACGAAAAAAACAGGCCCTGCCTCCCAGGGAAAAACCAGCCCAGGAAGCGATGACCCGATTTCGCTGTCTGCAGACTTTCGAGCTGGACGTGTGCGTGGACAAGTATCCTCAATCGCGCTATTCACTGGTTGAGGCCAGCCCGCAGACAGGGCGAAAACACCAGATTCGCCGGCACTTCAAGCATATCTCTCATCCGATTATTGGCGATAGCCGTTACGGCAAGAGTAGTCATAATCGGTTTTTTGCTAAAAACCTTGGCTGTAATCGGTTGTGTCTGCACGCCCTGGAATTGCAATTGCAGCATCCAGTTACCCGTGAAAAACTGATCTTGCATATGCCTCCGGGTGATCAATTTCTGCAGGTGCTCCAGCAGCTCGGCTATACTGGCGTACCTTCGTATTTTTCCGGCAAGGAACCCCAGTTTTATGAACCCTCTTTTTGAACCCAGTCTCGGCCAAATTAATCGTTTGAAGATTCTGGACAAGGTCGCCGATGGATTTTTGCTGGATGGAGGAAAGTTTGGTCAGATTTTATTACCTGCCGAGGGAGCGATATATGCCCGGCCGGATGAGTTTATAGAAGTTTTTCTCTATGCCGATGCAGATGCGCGTGTTTGTGCGGTTACGGAAACACCAAAAGCTGTTGTGGGTGAGTGCGCCGCGCTCAGGGTCAAGACGGTTGGCAGATATGGTGCATTTCTGGACTGGGGTATCGATAAGGATTTGCTGTTGCCGCATTCGGAGCAGCCTGCAAAAATAAGCGTGTCCGAGCGGGTGGTTGTGTATGTTGCCCTGGACAATCAGAACGGACGCATCTTTGCTTCAACCCGCCTGCATAAATATCTGGAGGAATCCAGCGGCCCCTATAAAACCGGTGACCAGGTTGAGCTTCTGATAGCAGCAAAAACCGAAATAGGTTACAAGGCTGTGTTTAATGGCGCCTATCTGGGCCTGGTGTTTCATTCTGATCTCAGTCAGCCTTTGCGCATAGGCGAGCGTATGGCCGGCTGGATAAAATTTGTGCGGGATGATGGCAAGGTAGATCTGAGTATCAATACCCTTGATGCCGGGGCCAGGGATGAACTTGAGCAGAAAATTCTGGATACATTGGCCGAATCAGACGGACGTCTGGAGCTTTCGGACAAAAGTGATCCGGAAGCGATTTTCAAAAAATTCCGGGTTAGCAAGAAAAATTACAAGCGCGCCCTGAGTGGCCTTTACAAGGCGCAGCTTATTCGCATATATCCGGAATACGTAGAGTTAACTGGCAGCTAGTTGCTGACGCTTTTTAAATGTCTGGGTCTTTCGCACAATCGATGCAAAGTTCTGCTTCAGGCATCGCCTGAAGACGTTCCCGGGGGATAGGCTCTTTGCATTGCCTGCAAATACCATATTCCCCGGTTTCGTAACGCTGGATTGCCTTGCGTACTTTCAGCAGTTCATCCAGAGAGCAATTACCCAGGCTGTCCAGCACCTCCTCGTTTTCTTCTTCCTGTGCACGCTCTTCGCTGTCTTTGGACAAAGGTTGCCGGTTAGTTTCAATAATTCTGGTCAGCCGCTGTTCCAGCCTGACTCGGCGATCTTGAAGTTCTTGTAAATGATTTGCCATAGGGGACCTCCCACAAATTAGCCTGGCTGACCGCACCAGCTGAACAGAGGTAAATGTAAACGAGGGCAACAAAAATTGAATTGATGCAGGTCAACAGCGCCGGATTTACCTAGCTGTTGTATTTTTCAGGAAACCCGGTTGATTCGCAGTGCCAGCCGCTCTTTCTGTCCGCTGTGACCGTACTCTTTTAGCGGACACCTAAAGCGGACAGTTTTGCCAGATTGAAAATTTTGGTTTTATAAAAAATATCCATATAAAACAATAAGATAGTTAAAAACCACGCTTTTGGCACAATCCTTGAATTAGTGTTGGTCAACATCCACCAAAGAAGAACACAGGACAATGACCGCAATGATCCGCGATACCTCGGCCCAGGACACCTTGCTGGAGCCCATTCGCCTTAGCCAGAAGCTGCCGAAGATTGCAGCTGTGATCGCACTGGTCATTGCGGCGCTGCTTTATTTTGCTTTTGAGGTTTCTTCCGTGTTTGGCGGCGACCGTGTACTCCAGCGTGAAAACCTTCGCCTGGCCGTCGTACGCAGCGGCGATCTGGTTCGCGATATTGTCACGCAGGGGCGCGTTGTTGCCGCAAACAGCCCAACTCTTTATGCGATGGACTCCGGCACTGTGGACCTGCGCATTCAGGCAGGCGACGAGGTCGAGCGCGGTCAGGTACTGGCGCAGATTATCAGCCCTGCTCTCAATGAGGAGCTTCAACGGGAGCAGTCCAACCTGCTGCGCCTGCAAACTGAACTGGACGGTGCGCGGATTGAGAGTGAGCTTCGAAAGCTTGAGCTCCAACAGCGTGAGGAAATGGCAGAGGTCAATCTGAAGGCGATGGACAGGGAAAAGCGACGTGCCGAGGCAGCTTATCAAATGCAGCTGATCAGCGAACTGGATTACGAGGAAGCCATCGACAACCTGGCCCGCGCAAAACTCGAGTACCGTCAGGCACAGCAAAACAACCTGATGGAAAGCGACAGTCTGGGGTTTAAGGAGCATGCCCTGGGTCTGGAGATAGCCAGCCAGCAGCTGCTTGTGGAAGCGCTGCAGCGACGCGTGGAAGAACTCACCATTGTCTCCCCGGTCGATGGAATGGTTGGCTCATTGCAGGTGGATCCACGCCAGGCGGTGCTTGCCAACCAGCCTCTGATTACTGTCGTCGACCTGAACAATTTTGAGCTGGAAGCCCGTGTTCCGGAAAGCTACGCCGATGAACTGTCGGCAGGCATGCCGGTGGAAGTTCAGGTCGGTGGCGAGCAATACGCTGCAGAACTGACCGCAGTCTCACCGCAGGTAATCAATGGTGAAGTCAATGCGCGCATAAAGTTTGGACAGGATCAGCCGGATAATTTGCGCCAAAATCAGCGCATGAATGCCCGCATTCAATTGCAAAAAATAGAAAACACGCTGGCGGTTCGCAATGGCGCATTTTTTGACAATTTTCGCGGCGATGTATTTGTCCTGGACGGCGACCGCGCCAACCGGGTTCCGGTTCAGGTGGGTGCTCGCAGCCTGAGTGAAGTGGAAATCCTCAGCGGCCTGGAAGAGGGCGGCACAATCATTGTTTCCGGGCTGGATTACAGCGCGGAAGAACAAAGTTTTCTCGTTACTGATTAACGAGTCGTTATTTAAAAACACTCTACAAGAAGAGGATCAGATCATGTTGGAAATGAAATCAGTCAAGAAAGTCTACCGGTCGTCGCTGGTGGAAACGCATGCGTTGCGGGACTTTAATCTATCTGTAGACCAGGGAGAGTTTGTTGCCGTTACTGGCCCTTCAGGTTCCGGAAAAACCACCTTTCTAAATATTGCCGGTTTGCTGGAAACGTTTGAGGGCGGGCAGTACCTGCTCGATGGCAGCGATGTCAGCAAGCTCAGTGACCGGGAACGCTCGCAAATTCGCAACGAGAAAATCGGGTTTATTTTCCAGGGATTCAATCTGATTTCCGATCTAAATCTCTTTGACAATGTCGACGTTCCTTTGCGCTATCGCGGTATGAAGGCCAGCGAACGCAAGGATCGAATCATGAGTTCCCTGGAGCGCGTAGGTTTGGCCGCCAGGGCGAAGCATTATCCGGCGCAACTTTCCGGTGGTCAGCAGCAACGCGTTGCGATTGCCCGCGCGTTGGCAGGTGAGCCCAGATTCCTGCTGGCGGACGAACCGACCGGTAATCTGGATACCCTGATGGCCAGGCAGGTCATGGAAATGCTGGAAGAGATTAATGGCGAGGGAATGACCATCGTGATGGTGACCCACGACCCTGATCTGGCCCGTCGTGCAGAGCGCAACATTCAGATCGTCGATGGTCAGGTGACTGATTTCAAACTTTATCAGGGCATTGCCCAGCCAGCGCAAGAAAGCGCTTCCGAAACGATTTCGTAGGAGAAAACCATGCTTGGTTATTACATCCGTTTGTCCTGGCTCAGTCTGAAAAAAACGCCAGTGCTGTCCACGCTGATGGTATTGGCGGTGGCGGTGGGTATTGGCTCCTGCTTGACCATACTGACACTTTACGGGGCTGTTTCCAGTAATCCCATGGCCCACAAGAATGAGTCCATTGCGGCCATTCAGCTCAATACCTGGGGCGACGAAGGTGGTTATTATGAAAATAATAATATACCGGTGTCCCTGACTTACCTGGATGCCAAGGCACTTTATGATGCAGATGTTGCCGATCAGTTGGTACTAACCATTCTTGCAGGGATGGCAGTAAATGTTCCGGGAGCAGATCAAGACGCCAGTGTTGAGGAATCCCGCGTAGTTACCCGCGATTTCTTTGACATGTTTGATGTGCCTTTGATCGAGGGGGCGACCTGGAGTGAGCGGGCAGATCAGTACGGCGAGCCCGTTGCTATATTGAATGAGGCACTGGCCAAAAAATACTGGCCGGACTCTGAGGCAGTAGGCAAAAGCATGGAACTGGAAGGTGTTGCGCACACCGTAGTAGGTGTGGTCGACGAGGGGTGGAATATGACCCCTTCTGTCTATGATTTGTATGGAGAACCATTCAGGGATGCTCCACAGATATATATCCCATTTTTTCAGGTGGCTGAAAAGCAACTACCGTTTTGGGGGAATATGTCTGGCTGGAAAGTTGAAGATATTCGAAGTCATCAAGATCTTCTGGACAGTGAACTAGTATGGATTTACGCCTGGGCGGGATTTTCGTCCGAGCAAAACCGAGGCGAATTTGAGCAATTCTTGCGTGGCTTCATAGACCAACAGCACGAGCAAGGGCGCTACCCGCTATCCCAGGATTTTTATTTGCAAACTCCTGAACAGTGGCTGGATATCTTTGAAGTGGTGTCTGAAGACGACAAGCTGCTTTTGCTTATGTCGTTTGCTTTCCTCAGTGTCTGCCTGCTGAACTCGGTGGTGCTTTTGTTGGCCAAATTTTCACGACATGCACCCGAGGCCGGTGTACGTCGTGCCCTGGGCGCAAGCAAGTCCTCTATTTTTATCCAGCATCTGTCAGAGTCATTGATGATTGCCCTATTGGGTGCAGCGCTGGGCTTGGTGTTGTCACTGCTGGGATTGGCGGGGGTCAGACAGCTTTACGACAACTACACCGGCATTGCATCGGTCAGCACCCTGACTTACGTTGCGGCTATTGCTCTCGCTCTCCTGGCAGGTGTCCTTAGTGGATTGCTACCTTCTTTTAAAATTAGTCGTACGGCACCAGCGCTGTACCTCAAAGCAGATTAACTACGGTGATTACCATGTTAGAAACAGGACCTATTTTTAGAGCCATGTTACGCCGCCCAGCAGGCCCTTTGCTGATCATATTGCAGTTGGCCATCACCATTGCCATTGTCAGTAATTCCCTGTCATTCATTCAGAAACGCTCGGAATTTATTAACCGTGAGCCGGGTTTGGAAGTCGAAGGATTGTTGAAGATCTGGGCGAAGCCGGATGAGTCGCGCGGAAATCTTGATGACATGATTGAAGAGGATCTGCGATTCTTAAACGATCAGTCCACAGTGGAATCAGTCATTGCAATCAATGGGCTGCCCATGGGCGGTATGGGAGGGACCAGCGGTTTTGCCACGGCGCCGACGATGGATGTCGAAGGGCAGCAGGTTCTGTCGGCAGCAGCATCGATGTTGAGTGTGACCGAGGGCTGGCTGGAAACTTTGGGAGCTACTTTGATACGGGGTGAAAATTTCGCATTCGATGATTATCAGCGATTTCGTCCGGAAAATAATCCTACCTCTAGTCCGATTATCGTGACAGAGGTGATAGCAGAGCAGTTATTTCCTGATCAAAACCCGATTGGTCAGTCCATCTATATAGGGGAATTGGTTAGTTTTACTGTGGTGGGTGTGATTGAAAATATGTTTGGTCACCAGCTTTATTGGGAATGGCCCTATCACACGGTGGTTATTCCAAAAATGCAGCTTTCGGAATCCAGTAACTATCTAATTCGAACCAATGAGAAAAGTGAAGAACTGGTGCTGGACGATTTGGTAGCTGGACTTCGAGATCTAAGTGATAACCGCATTGTTGGCGACGAGAAGACCATGACGACCATAGCCAGAGATACTTATTCCGGTGAATACGCGATGATTACCCTGCTCAGTATCGTGGTGTTTCTATTGATTGGTGTAAATGCACTGGGCGTAGTAGGCTTGACCAGTTTTTGGATCAGCCAGCGTCGTAAGCAGATTGGTATTCGTCGCGCCTTGGGAGCATCGAGGACAGCAATCGTACGTTACTTTTTACTGGAAAATATTATGCTGGTCGCAGGTGCCGTAGCCATCGGTGGCATCGCTGCCATCAGTGCAAGCATTTACATGGTCAAGGCCTATGGATTTGAACCGCTCGCATGGTTTTATATACCGGCCTCCGCATTGGTAGTGCTTCTGATTACGCTGGGTGCGGCCATTTTCCCGGTCAACAAGGCCTCACGTATCTCTCCGGTTGAAGCGGTCGCAGGGCGTTAACTTTGGAAAATCTGCAATGAGTCGAGTTCTGATCGCTGATGACAGCGAGAGTGTGGTTTCTGCACTGTCGACATTGTTCGAACTTCACGACATCGATACGGTCACTGCGGACAACCCCGCCCAGGTGATCAAATTGTTGTCGATGGAGGAGGACATCGCGTTGCTAATTCAGGATATGAATTTTGATGTCGGTGAACACAGTGGTCGGCAGGGACAGGAGCTGTTCTATCAGGTGAGAGATCAGTTCCCAGCGCTTCCGGTGGTATTGATCACTGCCTGGACGCAGCTGGAAATGGCCGTTGAATTAATCAAGCAAGGCGCAGCAGATTACATCGCCAAACCCTGGGACGACGTCAAGCTGCTGTCAACGGTCAATAATCTGATGGAGCTGGGAGAACTGAAACGTAAGCAGTACCAGCGTTCGCAAAAGTTGCACAATGCCCGTAAAGCCTTGAGTGAAAATTCTGAGCTTTGCGGTTTGGTTTATCAGAGCGAAACCATGCACGCATTGGTTGAACTCGCTGTGCGCGTGGCGCGGTCTGATTTGCCTATCCTGATTACCGGTCCCAATGGTTCAGGAAAGGAAAAAATCGCGGAAATTGTGCAGGCGAATTCGCTGGTGACTGACGGCCCCTTCGTTAAAGTTAATGCCGGGGCATTACCCGACGAATTGATGGAAGCCGAGCTGTTTGGTGCGGAGGCCGGTGCCTACACCGGAATCAGCAAAATGCGACGCGGGCGCTTTGAACTCGCTGATGGTGGCACGCTGTTTCTGGATGAGTTGGGAAATCTCAGTGCCAGCGGTCAGGCGAAACTGTTGCGTGTGCTGCAAACGGGCGAATTTGAACGTCTTGGCTCCAGCGAAACCCGGCATTGCAAGGTTCGACTGATCAGTGCCACCAATGCGGATCTGAAACAGGCCATTGAGCGGGGAGGGTTTCGGGAGGATCTGTATTACCGTCTGAATGTTATCGAACTGGCACTGCCGCCAATGTCTGATCGGGCTGAAGATATATTGCCGCTTTTGAGGCTTTTTCTTGGAGCAGATAAACGTGTTGAGCCAGCGGCATTGCGAGCACTGCAGCGTTATGCCTGGCCCGGCAACGTCAGGGAGCTTGAAAATGCCTGCAAGCGCGCAGCGGTGATCGCTCAATCAGAAATGCTGCAGTTATCTGATTTTGGCTTGCCTCTGGATAAACGGCTCTTTGAAAGTGACAGCAAAGCTCCGGAAGTATCGCAGGAGCTGATCGAACAGGTATTGCGTGAAAACTGCGGAATTGTCGCGCAGGCGGCGCGCCAGTTGGGCATGTCCAGGCAGGCTCTCTACCGTCGAATAGAAAAATACCAGATATCCCTGAACTGATGTGATGCTCTGAGACAGATGAAATTAAGTCGTTTTCAGTGGTTATTGTTGATCCTGTGGGGCAGTATTTTGCTGCCATCGATTGTTTTTATGCTGCTGAAGCAGGAGCAGCTGTTTAGCCTGACAGCCGAATGGCTGGCACTTGCTGCTGCATTGGCAACCTCAGCGATACTGTTGAGAATTTTGACGCGCAATGATCGCAATAGAATTGATGCCCTGGCCAATGCCCTGCGTAATCTTCGTGACAGCGACTACAGCATCAGTCTGGTCGAGCATGACAGAGACGAAATTGACGAATTGCTCGCGCACTATAATTTGTTGACGGACAAGTTGCGTCGGGAACGCCAGCACCTCTATCAGCGCGAGTTATTGCTGGACACGGTTATTGAGAATGTCTCGCTGGCGCTTGTGCTGCTGGACCAGAATGGTGTTGTTATCTATTCGAATACCCATGCCAGTGATATGTTCAATCGCGGTCGCGCGATCAACGGGCTGCCTTTTGAATCCTTCAGGGATTTTCTTCCCGAGAAACTGTTCAGTTTTGTCGAGTCTGAGTCCAGCGGTATTCTTTCGATAGAGCACGAAGGCGAATCCGAGCAGTACCATGTCAGCGTCGGCAACTTCAATTTTCACGCGTCACAACACAGGCTGCTGATGGTCAAGCAGCTTACCCGCGAGCTTAACAGGCAGGAAGTTGCGGTCTGGCGCAAAGTGATCAGGGTGATCAGTCACGAACTCAATAACAGCCTGGCACCGATCACTTCGATGGCGCATTCAGCCAAAATTGCAGTGGAAAAACAGAAGCCAGAAACTCTTTTGCACGCCCTGGATACCATTGCCGAGCGGGCACAGCATCTCAGTGAATTTGTCGGTGGTTATGCAAAACTGGCCAAGTTGCCGGAGCCGAAGATTGAAGAGGTACATCTGGCGACATTTTTTTCGCAGATGCAGAGTCTGATGCCGTTTAGAATGAACGAGTCGCTTCCGTGTGAAAACCTGAATTTCGATCCTCGCCAAATGCAGCAGGTGGTGTTAAATCTTCTGAAAAACGCACATGAGTCCGGTTCTGCCCCAGAGTCTATAGAGCTCAGCCTCCAACTTGAAAATCGAAGTGCCGTGATTGAGATAAAGGATAAGGGTAGCGGTATGAGCGAAGAGGTTTTAGCGCAGGCTGTGTTGCCGTTTTATACGACCAAGTCGAGCGGCAGTGGGGTGGGTTTGTCACTGTGCCGAGAGATTGTTCAGCATCACAATGGCCAGTTGATATTCAGCAACAGGGAAGGCGGTGGACTTTGCGTCAGCATTGTTCTGCCGCTTCAGTAGTTCCTGGTCAGAAAAAAATCATGGCGATAGAGATTTGAAAGTTCTGGCGTAGTAGGTCAGGGCAGGCTGGTTTACATCCACAATAACGTTTTCAAGCTGTATAAAGAAGACACTGTGGGTCGCAACTTCCTTGCAGTCGACAACTCGACCCTCGAGATTGGCAATGGCCCCACGCAAAAGGGGCGTATCCAGCTCGCCAGTGTTCCAACAGTCGAGCCCAAAGCGAGCATCCATGGAAAGATCAGTCATGCCAGCGAAGTGTCGACATATTTCTTCCTGCTCGGTATTGCATATATTTATACAGACCTTACCGTTGGCTTTTATAGCCTGATTGGCCTTGGAATCATGATTGACACATACCAGAACCATTGGTGGTGTATCACTTATCGAGCAGACTGCCGATGCGGTTAGTCCATTTTTCCCGGCGGGGCCATCTGTGGTAACCACCGTGACGGCAGCGGCCAAATTGGCCATGGCATCGCGAAATAGCTGTGCGCTTATCGGCATGAATGTTTCCTTTTGTGCATTATAAGAACTTATACCGAATTAAGTCAGCTACGGCAGTTCGAGTATAGGGATCAGGGCGCTATCTTAACGTTTGTGCCTATGGACTCATAGTTTTTGGAGCCCTGGTCAGGCTAATCTATTAGAAAACTTCTTGAGTACTGTTGAGTGGCGCGTATAATCCCGCGTCCAAAGTGCCACCTGCCTTGAACATTCTTTGTGGCGCACCCTCTTTTACCCCCTCTTTGCCTTACCCGGCAGGTATTCATGACCGATCAATCTCCCCAGCCACCGGAGACCCCCGACTTCTCCAAACTTGGCCTACCGCAACATATTTGCAAAACCCTTTCTGACCTGGGTTACGAGCAGCCTTCACAGATCCAGGCGCAAGCCATTGGCCCGCTGCTTGAAGGCCGGGATGTATTGGGTTTGGCGCAAACAGGTACGGGTAAAACTGCCGCTTTTGCTCTGCCAATCATAAGCAATATTGACCTGTCGGATAAACGTCCCCAGGCGTTGGTTTTGGCTCCTACACGAGAGCTGGCAATCCAGGTGAGCGAAGCTTTCCAGTCTTATGCCAAAGGACTTAAGGGTTTTCATGTATTGCCTATATACGGCGGACAGGATATGCAAACCCAGTTGCGACAGTTGCGTCGTGGAGTACAGGTGGTGGTCGGTACACCGGGGCGTGTGATGGATCATATGCGACGACGAAGTCTGGATGTCAGCGGCATCAAGACCCTGGTTCTGGACGAAGCCGATGAAATGCTGCGTATGGGATTTATCGACGATGTCGAGTGGGTATTGCAACAGATTCCGGGCGATCATCAACTGGCACTATTTAGCGCTACCATGCCCCAGGCAATTGCCCGTATTACCGGAGACTACCTGACAGATCCGGTGGAAATCCGTGTAGAGTCGAAAACCCGGACAGTTGAGCGAGTCGACCAGACTTATACGGTGGTTCAAAATAACCGCAAGCTGGATGCGCTTACCCGTATTCTGGAAGCTGATGGTCTCGAAGCGGCTATTGTTTTTGTTCGGACTAAAAACGCCACTATGGAACTCGCCCAAAAACTGGAAGCGCGCGGTTTTGCCAGTGCGGCAATCAATGGCGACCTCAATCAGAAACAACGCGAAGCCACTATCGAAAACCTTAGAAAAGGTCGAATTGATATTCTGGTAGCGACGGATGTGGCTGCCAGAGGCATTGATGTTTCTCGTGTCGGCCTGGTGGTGAACTACGATATTCCCTATGACGTTGAGTCCTATGTGCACCGTATCGGTCGCACCGGCCGGGCAGGTCGCGCAGGTAAAGCACTCTTGTTGATTACCCCGCGGGAAAAGCGTCTGTTGCAGACCATTGAACGCAGCACGCGTCAAAAAATAACCCATCGGCCGGTTCCTACCAATGAAGAAATCGGGCAGCAACGCGCCCAGCACTTTCGTCAGCGTTTGGTGGAGATTATCCAGAATGAACCGCTGGAAGAAATTCGCGAGTATCTCAACAAAATCCGAGTGGATGCGGATATAGCCACAGAAGACCTGATTGCGGCCCTGGCGTTTTTGGCCCAGGAAAACAAGCCTATTTTAATGGATGAGCCGGAAATATCCTCCGTGTCAGAAAGACCGGATCGACCGGATCGACGCGATAAGCCTGAGCACAAATCCAAAAAAGAGCGTCAGGAATCACGCGCAAATGTTGATATGGAAATCTATCGTGTGGAGGCGGGCTTTGGCCACGGAGCCAGTGTTAAGGACCTTGTGGGCGCCATTGCCAATGAGCTGAAAATCGACTCGGAATACATTGGTGAAATTCGCCTGGATGAAGACTGCTCCTACGTTGAGCTTCCTGCTGGAATGCCCAAAGAATTGCTCAATGAGTTTCGCAATGTGCGAATTCGCGGCCAGAAAAGCAATGCACAATTAGTTAAAGAAGACATCGATATGAGCAAGCGCTCAGGCGATGGTCGTAAAGGCGCCAATCCAGGGGCCAAGCCGCGCAAGCGCAACGCTGGTCCCGGTAGCCCAAAAGCCAGGGATAACAAGCCGCGCCCGCCCGGCAAGCAAGGCGACAAACGCAAGGCAAGGAAACCCCGCCCGATGCAGTAGCCTTCAGGCTACTGCTTTTGGATAACCACGATAAGTTCGCCCACTCGAAAACCAAACTTTGTCATAGTGGCGCGGTTGATGATTAGTTCGTCTTCCACTAGCCACATCCAGTCATCGAATTTCAAATCGTAGCTTCGATCACCTACTGGAACCTCCAGCGTATATTTCAGATTTATGGCGTTACCGGCCTGGGCAATGGAAGCTTCGCCAATCACATCACTGGCTGTACCGGTATAACTATTTTCGTCTTGCTGAACAAACTGCCACTGACGGGTTTGGGTATCACCGTTGCTGTAGAAAAACTCTTCGTCAAGTATGCCGCGATTACCCTCCCATGAGCCTTGCATATCCGCTCGGAATCGATTGATTACTTCACCACTGCGATCTTGTACCAGGCCCCAAGCGGTGATCTCCCCCTCAAAAAATTCACGTACATCGACGACGGGGGTTTGATCAGCATAGTTTTGCACGGAAGGTGCTGAGCATCCGGCGAGAATAATGAAGACAAAGGTCGAAAAGACAAAGAGTGATTTATACATGGGAACCTTCATAGGAATGTTTTTTCCAGAAAAATGCGCTGATGAGCGCGCCTGACTTGAGGAGGCAGGGGAGGGCACCGTACGTCCACAAAAGAACCATCTGGGCCTCCTCACTATTGACCTGACCCGGTTGAAAACCTAATAGCCCCAACAAAGGCAAACTGATGCCTGCAGCAAACGCCAAGCTTAGCTTGTTCAGGCAAGTAAGACCCGCAAATTTGAGTCCAACTGAGCGAATGTCCTTGTCGACCAGCTCTGCCAGTATTGCCGGAGGTAGCGCCAGTTCAGCCCCCAGTGCAAAACCGCTAACCAGGCAGATACCGGCATATAACAAGTGATCTTCCGGCTGGCACATAAGCACCAGCGCAAAACTGCATATGGCCAGAAACATGCTGATCATCCAGGCCTGGACCTTATCCAGTCGATTGGACAGTTTGCGCCACACAGGCATGGATAAAGCGCCACTAAAAAAATATAGCAACAGGAAAACACCAATTAGCTCATAGGCCTGCAGATAATCACGGACGAAAAAAATCACAAGTACGGCCGGAATCGCTGAAGCCAGAACCGAGATGCCATAGATCAGGTAGAGTTTGATCAATACGGGTGACATAAGCGCACGCAGGGCAAGTCGAGGTTCTGGCCGGGGCAGATGCTTGTTTTCAAGTTGCGGGGTTTTTACTTTTGCATATACGGCATAAGCCAGAATAAGGCACACAACAAGAATGACAGCCAGGGCCCGGTATGAATCTACGGCAGACAGGTAGCTGGAGAGGATCGAGGGCAGTGTGACGGCCATGATCAGGCCAATAAGAGTGAACCCTTCCCGTGTTGTGGTAATACGTACCTGGTCTTCCCTGACGGCTGACCAGATTGCCCCCTGGACACCATAGCCAATTGTCAGCAGGCTATAAGCCAAAGTTGTAACAAAGACAGCCAGACAGAACCAGGCCAGTACGACTGTTTGGGCAGCTTCTGGCACCCAAAACAACATGAATACACCGACTGCCATACAGGCGACACCCAGCCTTATTAGTTGTTTAAATTGCTGGGCCTTGCAATCGATTAGATACCCCAGCAGCGGGTCGATGAAGGCATCCAGAAGTCGCAGGATCAGAAGGCCAATACCAATCCATGTCAGCGGGATCTGATAACTTGTTGCATAAAAATCAGGTGCCAGAAGATAAATGGGCAGCCCGGCGAATGCCAGCGGTAAAGCCAGCACTGAATATTGAACCAGCTGTAAACGGGAAATCGCTGGGTTCATTGGCTATCAGACGAATTTTGGCCAAGTAATTTTTGGCGCAAATCAGGGGCACTAGTGTCTTCTCCAAGCCAGATATCAAAAAAGTATTGATTGAGTTGTGGCTCGGAAATTTCGCCTACAAGCTCATCATTTAGATAAAAATACGACGTACTGCTCAGACGAATCCCAGTGAGCTGGTCGCCTTTTTTTACATCGGGGATAACAGCGTCCAGAATTTGTTCCCATTGTTCTAGGCGGGTGTCAGGAAACGGCCCCTGAGCAAAAATTAGTTCAATGGATTTGTCCACGATGTGCTGGCCAGACAAGCTGCGGCTGTATTCCAGCTGTAAAGCAAAGTCATTGTCCGGGGCGTATTTGCCCTGATTGGCGAAGAGGCGGGCATCGTAAATTTTCCAAAAGGCCTGACGGTATTGACCTTGGCCTACCAGCTCTGGGGAATCAATGTACTGGTTAACAAATTTTGGGCCTTCATTGGCAGCTGCCAGAATGCTCTGGATCGGCAGGGCAAGCAGAAAAGCTGCCGATACCAGACTTAGGCGAAAGTACGTGATCATCATTTGCATAGATACGTATGGAACCCCGACTTGGATTGAATGGATTTAAAGCGTTTCTTACAAATTTGAAAATGAGTGCGGGCGTGGACGTGGAGCTTTTGCAATCGGGAAGCAGCAGGGGTCAGGCGTCTGGGTAGGTCAGGACAAATTTCACCTGTTCCTGGGTCTCAGGTACGCTTAGTTGGCGTTTTTCAGAGGTAAGTGCCATAGCATCTTCGGCGGACAAGCCGTTTTCCATGAGAATACAACTGCAAATCATGCCGGTACGGCCAATGCCCGCGTAGCAGTGAACGACCAGGCTCTCCCCGGACTGGATTTCCTGCAGGAGACGTTTGGCCAGGACCCCGACTTCGCCAGCACTGGTTACGCTGTGGTCTGTGATCGGGAAGTTCTCATATTTGAGGCCTTCACTCAGGCACCATTTTTCTTCCTCGGCCAAACCAAGCCATTCCATCTCTATTGGCTCCATCAGGCATAGTACCTTGGTGATGCCCTGCATTTTGAGATAACGGATATGGTTGTGAAGCTGGGGAGACTTGGGTGCTGCCATGGCATACAGCGAACCCTCTCCAATCCTGCTGATCAGATAGTTCATTGTTTGAAAGTCTAAAGTTCGGTTGTGGAGATTGGTTTAGCCAAGGCTGCGTATTAGTCCGTCTTCGAGGCTGTATATCCAGGCGTGTAATTCCAGTTTTTGCTTGTGCTTCAGGGCATCCTGAACAAAGGGGTTTTCGCGTAACTGGCGAACCTGCTGCAGAACATTGAGCTCACAGGCACGATCCCACAGGCTCTGGTCTTCAAGCGGCCCTTCGAAGTCGTGGCGACAAAGGCCAAAACGAATGATATTGCGGCGAATAGGCTCCACCCAATTGCGAATATAACCGTGGCTGTTGCCTTCGATACCGGCTTTCACTCCACCGCAACCGTAGTGACCGCAGACAATAATGTGTTCGACCTTGAGCAATTCGATCGCGAATTGCAGAACTGTCTGGATATTGCTGTCTTCGTGAACCACGCGGTTGGAAACATTTCGATGGACAAAAACTTCACCCGGCGCCAATCCGGTAATAACGTTGGCGGGCACGCGGCTGTCCGAGCATCCAATCCAAAGATATTTGGGGGCCTGCTGATTGGACAGGTTGGAAAAATAATTAGGATCTTCCTTCAGCTGGGTGGCAGCCCACTCCCGGTTATTTTTCAGCAGGTTCTTTATGTCGTTATCGCTCACTTAAGATTCTCGCATTTACTTGACAGGTTTGACCACAAACAACAAGTCCCCTGAGTTTACCTGAGAGCTATTTGCCTGGTTAATCCGCACAATTTCGTAATTAGCCTGGGGATCAAAGACCTGTCCAGCCCCCCTGACACTGCTTAGAGAAATCTGGGTGAAAAGCTTCATTGCCTCAATCTGGCAAAGTGTGTCTCCATAACCTTTGTGGGCGCCGACCGGAGCGTACTCTGGTTCAGTTGGGGCTGGAGTGGTGTAGAAGATACCAGTCATTGGCGCGAGGACCTTGAGTTCCTCTGTTCCTTCAATCTTCAGTTCATCGGCACTGGTTTCTTCGACGGCAATACCGGTGTATTCCATTTCCCTGATAAGTTCATCCTTATCAATAGAGTCGAGGAAATGCACCAGATAAGTGGTGTCATATTTACCTTTAACGAAGGTTTCGTCCTTAAGAATTTTCTTCAGCAGAGGAATGTTGGTGCAGACCCCTTTAATGACTGTCTGGTCGAGTACTTCAATCAGCTTTTTAATTGCGTCATCCCGATCTTTGCCGTGCACAATAACCTGAGCAATCATGCTGTCATAAAACGGCGAAATGGTTTTTCCTGCACCAACCGTGCAGATCAGCTCCATATCGTCACGCTCAGGGAATGAGCATTCTGTGACCAGTCCCGGAGTCGGACGAAATTCTATGGTGTTGTCCTTGTTTAGTGCGGCTTTTTCAGCAGTGATACGTGCTTCTATGGAAAAACCGTTTTTCTCGATTTTGAGATCCTTGATATTGCCGCCTTCAGCAATATTGAACTGTTCGGAAACGATACTGACGCCAGAGGTCCATTCTGTGACGGGATGTTCTACCTGCAGACGGGTGTTCATCTCCATAAAGTAGACGGTCTTGTTTGTCAGATCGTAGATAAACTCGATCGTGCCAGCACCAATGTAGTCCACTGCATCAGCCAGGGCCTCCGCACTTTTGAAACAGACAGCCTCGAGCTTCTTGGTCAGCATTGTGGAGCCAGACTCTTCCAAAATCTTTTGGTTGTTGCGCTGAACTGTGCAGTCGCGCAGCCCCAGAATTTTGGTATTGCCATGGCTGTCGCGCAAGACTTGTACCTCAATATGGCGCATGGATTCGACAAATTTTTCCAGATAGAGATCGCCGTTGCCAAAGGCGCTACGGGCTTCAACATACACGGAGTTAAAAGCTTCGCGTATTTCTGAAGAGTTGCGCACTACCTTGATGCCCTTGCCGCCGCCACCGTGTACAGCTTTCAGCAATACGGGATAGCCAATCTCTTCGGCAACCTTGGCAGTTGCTTCTGCGCTGGTCAGAATTCCGTGGCTGCCTGGTACGACAGGCACGTTGTTGTCCATCGAAGTGTGAATTGCATTGGATTTGTTACCCATGGTATCCATGCTGGCTGCCTTGGGACCAATCACGTTAAGACCGTGCGTACGACACAGGCGGGCAAAAGCCGCGTTTTCAGACAGGAAGCCGATACCTGGGTGCAGTGAGTCTGCTCCCTGGCGATTGGCGATGGTGACAACACTAAGGCCGTTAAGGTAACTCTCGTCCGGGGTTTGTCCGCCAAGTGAGATGACTTCGTCCTGATCGCGCAGCATGTCAACAGCTACAGATTCCATGTCTGGGTCCGACTGAACCAGAATAATGTTTTTGTCCAGCTGCTGAGCAATTCGAATCAGTTTAACTGCAGTACATCCGCGGGCGTGAATGAGAACTTTCTTTATTGGTCCTATGAGGTCGCGAGCCTTGGGTGGCTCTTCGGCTGATTGACTGCTTGAGGAAAGCTCCTGACCTTCCATGATACGTTGAATGACATCCTCAACACTGTCCTTGGGCACACTGATGGCTGCATCAACTTCCTTCAACTTGTCATCCAGTCCTTCAGCAAACGGGTGCTTCACCAGTCCGCGCATAGCACCGGGGGTGCGGCACAGGTAGTTTGATACCGTGCACATGGATGGCAGGAAAGAGGGTACTACCACGCGTCCGGCAAACGGCATATCAGTGCCGCTAAAGTAGTATGTATGCACTAGGGGGTGAGTCACAAAGCTGGCTTGGGAACCGCCGGTACAGTCGCCGAAGCCAAAAATAATTATCGGCAGGCCGGTTTCGTCAACAAAACGGGTAATACGGTCATTGGTAATGGCCATGGAAAACAGAGCGTTTGGCCCTTCCTTGGTTTGCATCCCGCCAGAAGAAACAAAGGCAACAATCGGCAGTTTTTTCTCTGCACATTCAACCAACAAATCGCAAAGTTTTTCTGCACCGGCCATGTCGAAGGCGCCGGCCTGAAACAAAACGTTGGAGATGACTACGCCCACACGGTCGTTTTTGCCAAAGTTGAGTTTGCCAATACCCGTGACTACGCCGCAAGGCGTGATGTTGTTTGCCAGAGCTTTCTCAATTGAAATCCGGAAACCCGGGAAATTGACCGGGTTGGAGGTCATGCGGTCAGCACTGAGCTCCTTGAAATCGCTGAAGAAAGTTTGCTTGAATGCGTCTACAGTAGATTTTTTCTGACGCTTGTATCCGTCCAGAATACGTTGAACCAGTAGGTCTTTATAAGCGATATTTAACTGGTTCCAGAAATCCTTGCGTTTACCTATCCGGGCCGGGTTAATACGCCCTTCGTAGCTTTTCCCCTGGAACTGTGAATTCAGGAATTCGGGAATAAGTGTTTCAAAAAAGAACGTGATAAGAACCAGCAGTGATTCAGACAGTCGTGGAAAGTACACCCGTTTCCACTCTTCCACGTCACTGAGGAAGTCGCCTCGTTTACGAAAGCGAGTGAAGTATTGAAGCCATGCAGCAAATTTTTCCGATTGGCGGGTGATACGCGCAGGATCATCCGGGGTGGAAACGCCGGATAGAGAATATTCGGCAACTGCACTGGTGGCCTTGTCCAGCGAGGTATCCAGGATTTTTTGCAAAGAGTCCTTGGACAGGGTGTGAAAAGAGCGCGTTTCTTCAGCAATGTCTGCAAAGCTGTTAATGATAGTGTTGTAAAGCGCGTCAAAAACCAGAATGTTTTCAAACTCATTCTGGAATGTGTCACTTAGATCGGTCGTGTATACCAGATCCAGAATAGTAATATCGTTGTCATCCAGGTGATATAACTCGTTGTTGTTGCCTTTGGATTTGTTTTCTTCAATCAGTTGGGATAACTGAACAAAGTTATAAACGGCATCGGCCTTCCAACGGTTATATAGATAGAGGACAACCTGAAAGCAAAGACTGCGGCGAGCATCCTCAAAGTTTTTCTGTGGATCTCCCAGTAGCATGGTTGTAAAGCGTCCGCGCTCTTTACTGGCGTCGCTGTGTTTCTGCCGCAAGTTGCTCCAGGATTTAAACAGCTGATCCTGATAGACCAGTTTTTCGGGGTCATTGTGCCAGTTGTCAAAAGCCGCTTCACGAGCCGCCTGTTGCCTTTCGCTGAGATCTCCCTCGGGAATTTCCTCGGTAGCGAGGCGACCATAGGTGCCTACGGTGCTTGATGAAATTCTTGATCTTAGGCCCAGATAGCGCATGTAGGCCATACAGTGATCAAAAATGCTGGGGAACTCGGCAATATCATTACGAATCCTGAAGCCTGCTGCTCGCTCCAGTTCGGTAGTTTTTTCTTTGGGGGTTAGGGTTCGGACAATCGCTTGGGCGTAATCCTTTGCGATTTCCTGGTTCGATGCCAAAAATTCCACGCCGGCCGATTCAATTGCCTTGATAGAAGAAGTGATGGCGTTGATCAGAGTCCCGAGCTCATTTTCCTGATCTTCCGGAGCCCAGTCGATCACCCCGTCGATGACTCCTTTCTGAAATAGCTCGGTAGGTGAGAGGCCAACATAGCGAGCACTTTCCTGCCAGGAAAGGTTGTACTGGCGGGCAATGCTGGCCAGTCCTTTGGGCTGGATGGTATTAAATACCCCGGTCTTGACAGATAGCAGCACGTTGGTTGCTGCCAGGGGAATGGCTCCACCGGAATAACCCAGACCGTAAATAATGCCTACCGTAGGAACGGGGGCGTTGGTCATCTCCGCGATCAGACGCGAAATAGAGTGTGCCTGGTTCGCCGAGTTGGCTTGCTGGCCGGCATCGGCCCCCGGTGTGTCCATAAAAGTCACAATGGGCAGGGAACGCTTGGCCCAGGCCCTAACCTGGCGACAGGCTTCAAGATGATGTTCCGGTGCCCATACGCCATTATTGACTGAGCGGTTTTGCGCCAGAATGCCGACCCTGCGTGAGCTGCCGCCGACAGCGAGATCTATATCTACTGCGTAGTAGGGGCCCATGTCGGTTTCTTCATGCACCTTGCCACGAAATTTACGCACAATATTTTTTGCGCTTGGGCGTGTTGCGGCCTCGGCTGGTTCCAGGGCGCGGGCAATATAGTCATCGACATGCAGGGATTTGAGCTTTAAAACTTCCTTGTTGACTGCAGATTCTGAAAACAGTCCTTCAATTCGTTTGTGCCAGCTGAATGGGTGCTTCAGATTATTGAGCGCGTAATCCTTGGCCTGTTTTTCGGCGAGAGAAAATAAGATGAGATCGTTTGCTGTCTTTTTTGCGGGCATGATTAATTAACTTTCCGTCCAGTAGACTTGGGGTGAGAGAAGTTGCTCACCTTCAATTTTTTTGTCAGGTTTCTGATTGTTTCAGGAAAATCTGGGTTTAGGTATTTAGACCGTTGATTATAGCGACACTCCCGAGTATTTGGCAGGACTAATCACCAAAAGTTCTTTTCCCATTTTGCTTTCCTGTGACAGGTTTCCTCTAACAATACGGTGGGAAAGGGTATCTGTACAGTACACAGGAGGGATACTTTAGCTGCTCCAGAATGGTGCCCCAAGTCCTGGCAGGCGCTTTGGTACTCATTTGGCACCAAAGCAGTGCGTGAATTGGTGGCTTAATAAATAAAAGCTATCAACATAAAAAATGAAAAGGTGAACTGTCCGGCCTGTGCTGTTTTGTAGTAAAGCGCTCAGTTAAGGGCTGGGCAGCGATTCCCTGCATTTACACCATATATAGTGTAGGTATAGTAATATTTTATCTATATATAGTGGTATTTAGGTGCCAAATCACCTAACTTAGTCGGTCTGGGGTTCTCCGGTTTGCGAGAGAAATAATGACAAAAGTAATTGGTTGAGTGTAAAACGATGGCAGAAGCGTTAAAGGCAGTGCATCTAAGTTCCGAAGTTGAGATGCAATCCACCTCGCTGGATATTTGGGACAAAAAATACAGGCTTAAGGATAGAGCGGCTGAACCCGTTGACAGAGATATCCAGGATACCTACAAGCGCGTAGCAAGAGCGCTTTCCGATGTAGAAAAAAATCAGAAGCTGCGTGATCACTGGTACGAGAGATTTCTTTGGGCGCTGGATGCGGGAGCATTACCCGCAGGTCGAATTATTTCCAACGCTGGTGCTCAGAAATATAAACCGGCGACATCAACTATTAACTGTACGGTATCCGGCACCATCCGTGATTCCATGAACGACATTCTCAAAAAAAACCACGAGGCTGGAATGACGCTTAAGGCCGGCTGCGGTATCGGCTACGAATTTTCCACCCTGCGACCCAGGGGTGCCTATGTGTCCGGCGCCGGAGCTTATACTTCGGGTCCGCTGTCGTTTATGGATATCTATGACAAAATGTGTTTCACCGTGTCTTCTGCTGGAGGTCGCCGCGGTGCCCAGATGGCGACCTTTGATATCAATCATCCCGATGTGCTCGATTTTATTCGAGCCAAGCGCGAAGACGGCCGCCTGCGCCAGTTCAACCTGTCGCTACTGATTACCCAGGAGTTTATCGAAGCGGTGAAAGCCGATGGTGACTGGCAATTGAGCTTCCCGGTAACAGACAAAGAGGCCGAAGAGCTGGATCTGAATGACTCCGAGCAAGTCGTCTGGCGCCCCTTTCCTGCGACAGAGGGTTATGTGACCAACGCAGAAGGGCTTACAGCCTGCAAAATTTACAAGAACATCAAGGCACAGCGGTTGTGGGATTCTATTATGAGTTCTACCTATGACTTTGCCGAACCAGGATTCATCCTGATCGACAAGGTTAACCAGATGAACAACAACTGGTTTAACGAAAATATTCGCGCTACCAACCCTTGCGGGGAACAGCCTTTGCCACCCTATGGCAGTTGTTTGCTGGGGTCAGTCAATCTGACCAAATTTGTCATTGATCCTTTTACGGAGAATGCCCGTTTCGATTGGGACAAGTACCGCGAAGTCGTGGCGATTTTTACCCGCATGCTCGACAACGTGGTGGAAATTAATGGCCTGCCTCTGGAAGGTCAGCGTAATGAGATTGTCTACAAACGCCGTCACGGCATGGGCTTTCTTGGGCTGGGTTCTACCGCGACCATGCTCGGTATGAAATACGGGGATGAAAAATCGGTTCAATTTACTGAGTCTATCGCCCGCGAAATGGCCATGGTCGGTTGGCGCGAGGCCTTGGAACTGGCAAAGGAAAAAGGCGCCGCGCCGATTATGGATGATGAGTTTGAAATTACTCCAGCTTTGATGGTGGCGCGCCCGGAAATGGCCGACGACGGTATCAAGGTGGGCGACAAAATTAAGGGCAAGGTGCTGCACACACGCTACAGCCGCTATATGCAGCGTATTGCCGAGCAGGATCCCGAACTTGTGAAAGAGCTTGCTGAAGTTGGTGCGCGCTTTACCCATCACAGTTCTATTGCGCCAACCGGTACTATCAGTCTTTCGATGTCCAACAACGCCAGTAATGGTATTGAACCCAGCTTTGCTCACCACTACGCGCGCAATGTGATTCGCGAAGGTCGCAAGACCAAGGAAAAAGTCGATGTGTTCAGCTTTGAACTGCTGGCCTATCGACAGTTGATTAATCCCAAGGCAATCCCTTACAGCGAGGAAGTGGAGGCCAAACTGCCGGATTGTTTTATTACCTCGGAAGATGTCAGCCCCAAGCAGCATGTGGATATTCAGGCCGCGGCGCAGAAGTGGGTGGATTCCTCTATTTCCAAGACCGCCAACGTGCCTACGGATTATCCCTTCGAGGACTTCAAGGACATTTACCTTTACGCCTATGATCAGGGGCTCAAGGGCTGTACGACTTTCCGCTTTAACCCGGAGGCCTTCCAGGGTGTGCTGGTGAAAGATAAAGACCTGGAAAATACCAAATACCGCTTTACCCTGGAAGACGGTTCTATGGTTGAGCTCAAGGGAAATGAAGAAGTCGAATATGATGGTGAAATGCATTCTGCCGCGAATCTTTTTGATGCGCTGAAAGAAGGTTACTACGGTAAGTTTTAGGAATTGGCAGCATCATTATTGGCGTTTATAAAAAATTGAAGATCTGTGGAGCAACACCACAGAGGAGAGACATGCAATGGCAACAAAAATAGATAAAAAAATTGTTGGTTATAAGGTGGTGGAAGAAAAGCCCGAAGTAGATGTGGATGCGTTTACCCCGGATACCAACGTTATTCACATGCACGAATCGGTAGAGCGCCCCGAGCGCCTGATTGGTTCGACTTACAAAATCAAGCCACCCATGTCTGAGCATGCCATGTACGTTACCGTGAACGACATCATTCTCAATGAGGGCAACGAACACGAGGTTCGTCGGCCGTTTGAGGTGTTTATCAACTCCAAGAACATGGAGCACTTCCAGTGGGTTGTGGCTCTGACCCGGCTGATCTCTGCTGTCTTCCGCAAGGGGGGAGACGCCACCTTTTTGGTCGAGGAATTAAAAGCTGTATTCGATCCGAAAGGTGGCTATTTTAAAAAGGGCGGTGTTTTTATGCCTTCACTGGTGGCCGAAATAGGCTATGCCATTGAGGATCACATGAAGCTGATCGGTATGATTAATACCGATCTGGACGAACATCAAAAAGCCTTTATCGAGAAGAAAAAAGCCGAGCTGGAGGGTGCAGCGAAAAAAACAGCTGACACTCAGGAAGCCAGTGATTATCCGGCAAACGCCAGCCTCTGCACCAAGTGCAGTACCAAAGCTGTAGTGATGATGGACGGTTGCATGACCTGCCTATCCTGTGGCGATAGCAAATGTGGCTAAGCACTTTTTGGGGTGACGTTAGGCAGGAGGCGGCTTAGGCCGTCTTTTTCTTGCCTGCTCATTATTGCTGAATTAAGGTTGGGCGATTCCATATAGAGATGCATGATGTCAGCGCTGGACGATCAGTCTTTCCGTAGCGACTTTGCGTTAGCCCAGGCGATTTTTGTTGATGAATGGCTCCCGTCAGGTTTTGGTACCCATGATGGCCTGTGCATGCACGATGCGTTGTATCCTGGTCACAATATCCAGGTTATGGGTGAGATTATCCGCGATCCAATTCAGCACTTTGATGGGTTGATTGAATTGGAACTCAGGCGTTTGGTTGCCGACTGCGAGCCTGGAAGCATCCTGCGTATTCTGGATTACGGCAGCGGTACCGGACTGGTCATTTTTGAGTTAATAAAACTGCTGGAAAAAACAGGATTGGGAGAGCAGATCCAGGCCAGGTGCGTGAGTTTTGAGATTTATGCTGTAGATCTGCCCAATCCCTGGTTTTTCGTCGGCAGGAAGCTCCTGCAGAAAACGGGTTGTGTGAAGTTTTACAGTCTGATTGACGGGCACACTAACAAGATTTTACTGCTCGACCAGATTTTCCCTGAAAAAAGTATCGACCTTATTATTTCCAGTATGGTCTTTCACCTTATACCGGAAAAGGCTTTATCAGGGTTGTTTCGAGCATCCAGCCGGATATTGTCTCCGGAGGGCAGCCTGGTCTGGAATTCGCCCGACCTGGTAGAAGACTCTCCTCTGGGGTTTAAAATGCATACCCCTTACCGGATGCTAAGGGAAACGGTAACCGGACTGTTGACCCGGCAAGGAGCGCTGGAAACCTTTTTGGATAAATCATTTGATTCACCTGCACATGTGTTGCGTTTTTTACGCAGTCATATGCTGGATTATCGAAAGTCTTTTAACCCAGAGTGCCTGGCGGAACTGGATGCCTTTGCCAATGCTTATATTAAACCCGATGAGCGGGTTCCTTCACCTGAACGACTGCATGCATCTCTGCGAGAAGTGTTTGCCGGGCACAGGGAAAACAGGTATTTCCCGATTGGTGAAGCTAGCCTTTATCCACCCATTTTCGTGCCTTCCAACGAGAACTACATTAACCAGTTGCCGCCAGGTTTGTTGAGAACCTGGCTCATCAATGTAATTTTACATGATCATGTGATACCGGAATTGCTCCGGCGATCCAGTGATAATGGCCTTAAGATAGGTTGGACCTTTGGCAGCTACAAACACAGATAATCAATTCTCTATTTCCGGTTTGAAGCGGAGAAAACATCTGGATGGCATAAGAATCTTTTTGTTTACGGCCGTGTATTTCTGTCATTTCGGCTTGCTCGAGGGTAATTACGCTTTCAGGCGTATAGCGGAAGCCTTAAGTTATGCGCTGCCGGTATTTTTTGTGATGAGCGGGTATCTGATTACTATGCTTATCATGGCAGACAAGCGGCCGGGAAGGCTGGCCGTTTTGAAGAATTTTTATTTACAGCGATCATTGCGGATCTTTCCCGCCTATTACGTCACGCTGTTAGTACTCGTGCTTTTGGGTTGGTTGACTTACCCCTGGTATGCGGCCTTTTACCTTTATAACCTGAAACTGTTTTTTATCAGCTTGCCACCTTTATCCGAAGCAGATATTGGCTACATGATGAATTGGCAGCGGGAAAATCTGCACCTTTGGTCCCTTTCTGTAGAGGAACAGTTTTATATTTTTTTCCCGGTGCTGTTTTTGTTCACCAGGGAAAAGTTTCGCTTGTGGATGTTTGCCATGCTTATTGGCCTGGCGTTTCTGGCGCGAACCTGGTTTATCCTGGCCTTTGACGGCGAGCTTTTTCCTCCAACCTATGGACACCTTGTATTTGTAACGCTGGAATATTTTGCCTGGGGTGGATTGTTTGCCTATCTGGAATACAAGGGGTTTCTCAAACGTCTGAATGCCAGTAAATATATTTATCTGGCGGTTATTCTGGCGCTTGGTTTAATTGGCTGGGAATCCTATCGCAGTTTGCTGGGACCTTTTGGACAGGCGCATCCTTCACACTGGCAAACGTTTATTGCACCAGTTCTTGGGTTGTTTATCTGGGCATTCTGGAAGCTGGATGAAACGCATCTGGTAGCGCGACCATTTACCCATCCCTGGCTGGTATTTTTTGGCAAGACTTGCTATGCCAATTATCTGGTGCATATTGCCTGTACTGTTTTTTTACTGCGCATTTATGAGCGCTTCCCCCAACTCGATTGGCTGCCCTATTATCTGCCTGGTTATTTACTTAGTGTGGCAGCGGGAACTTTGCTCTGGTTTTTGGTTGAGCGTCCGGCAAATCGCTTTCGTGCCCGGCTAGGCTAAGGGTCGGGAGACAATGTCCCTGGGCGCTTGAGACTCGACAGGCGTTTTAAAAAAGCTAGTTTTCTGTACCGGTTTTCAATGCTTTCTGAGTAGTAGGCAAAATCCATTGTGGTCAGAAAATGCATCAGTGTCCAAACATAGAAAGAAATGGGGTGATAGAAATAGTCGTACAGCAGGTTGTTTGTACCGATAGCAAAAAAAACCAAAACATAGCCTAAAAGAAACAGCAAATTTACGCCCAGGCTTTCCAGGAAAAAAATCCTGGCGTGCTGTGGGTTTTTTTGTTTAAAGCTTAAAAACACATTGAAATAAGTGCTCAGATAATGAGCGATCACAATAAAGCCAAAACTTTCGTAGGATTTAGGTCGAATACGTAGAAATTCCAGCCCCAGAAAAAAACAATAGACCAGTGCCAGCGTGACAAATAATTTCTCCGGTTTGGGCGTGGCCTGTTCGCGAAGAGACAAAATGATGGCAGCCATCAGTATCAGTGCGAGCGAAGGTAACAAGTGGTGTGGGTTGATGACAGGACCAAAAAGCTCGCGCATTAACCAGGTGCAGAGTAATAGCATCATGCCCAGGGTTAGAAGCAGATAAGGCAGGGTGAACTTCAGTTTCAGGTGTCGGGCTTCGCCTGTGAAGACATGTACCAAAAGAAAGGCTGAAACGAAGATCGTAAAGTGTGAGGGGAAGCGGTGTGCAATAGAATAGATAACAATAAAGCTGACCAGATAGAAAGCTAATTTTCTCAGGTCAATTCTGCCGCGTTTGTATTGGTAGAGGACAGTCATCATAAAATGGGCGTGGCCCAAAATCAGGTATGCGTCTGCCACCCCTTGTGCTGACAACAGAAGAATTAGCGCAAGCGAGACCCCGTATGAGAAAAACTTCTCCTGAAGGTAAAGAGTTTGTTCTGACATAGGCTACGGTCTTGAGTTACCGGATCTGGCTTTAACCCACCCTGGAATTGCACAGGCTGAGAAGCTGACTACTTTGTACTTTACCTCAAACTGCTTCCGCGCGCCGGCTATCTGGCCTCCCCCGCTTGATTTTTGGTCTATAAGCAGGCTTTTGAATTTTCTACTTTAACAAGAGAAAAAATTGCTATTCTTTTGTCGGTCAGATTGGACGAGTTTCTACGACTAAACAGGGAACCAGCATGTGATAGAAGATCTTTTAAGCCATCAATTGAGCAAGGCTCTGGAGGCTTTTCTAAGAAAATCGATTCAGGGCATAACTTTTGTGGCCATCCTGTTTGTGGGCCAATTTGCCTTCTATCATGTTCTGGCTGGTAATTTTTTGTTCGGCCTGTTTGCCAGCCTGATGCTGGGCGTTATTTCCTACTCAGCCTGGAATACGCATTCTGGCCGGTTGAGTTACAAGCTGCCCTTTGTCCTTCTGACACCGGCTTTCCTGGTTTTTTCCTGGGTGGCCATCAGGGATTTGGGTGTTATGGGGGCTCTGTGGAGCTTTCCGGCTGTGACCTTGTTCTATTTTATTTTCCCTGAACGCCTGGCCAGGACAGCCAGCCTGGCATTGCTCCTGGTGGTCTTGCCTCGAACTTTTATGGAGCTGGACACTGATATCGCCCTGCGATTATTTGCCACTCTGATCGGGGTTAGCATCATGTGTGCAATTTTTGTACGCCGATTGAATTCCCAGCAGATTAAACTGGAAGTAGCCGCTTCCACAGATTCATTAACGCAACTCTCCAATCGACAAAATGTATACGGTGCGCTTGATCTGGCCATCGAATACAGCCAAACGCGCAGCTATCCAATGTCACTTATCTTTCTGGATCTTAATAAGTTTAGAGGTGTCAACTCGAAATTGGGATATGAGGCCGGAGACGAGGCATTACAAGCATTTGGCGGGTTACTTGTCGATATAGTTTATAGCTCGGATGAAATTTTCAGGATGGGGGGCGAAGAGTTTCTGATTCTGCTTAATGGCTCAGACAAGGAGGCAGCAAGGCAGCAAGCTGCGAAAATTCATACGGCACTTAAACAAAATAATCTTGCAGACGCTGTCAAGATTACTGCGAGCATAGGTATTGCTTCGCTGCAGCCGAATGAAACCCGCTACGAATTACTCAATCGGGTCGATGAAAACCTTCATCTGGCCAAAGGTTCAGGTGGCAACTGTACACAAGGATAGCGAAAACACTTATGAACAAAAAAGCCCGATCTGGGTCGGGCTTTGTTTGAACTCAGTTGGCATGTTATGCCTCAGGCAGCAGCTAACGCCTTTAGATGTGCGTTCAGACGGCTCTTATGGCGAGCGGCCTTGTTTTTGTGTATGAGGCCTTTGTCAGCCATACGATCAATAACAGGAACGGCTTCGTTAAACGCCGTCCTGGCTGTTTCCAGATCGCTGGTTTCCAGAGTGGTATACACCTTTTTCAAATAGGTGCGGAGCATGGAGCGCTGACTGCCATTATGCACTCGGCGCTGGTCGTTTTGGCGAGCGCGTTTGCGCGCTTGTGGAGAGTTTGCCATTACTGGGTCTTTCCTCAGGAAATTGCTGCTTGGTTCAAGGGGGCGCAATTATGCCTGTAGGCAGGCTGATGTCAACACTTCAGCCCTCAAAATTAAGAGATTTCAATGGATTTTTGGGGATATTCGGCAGTGACAATAAAAAACCGGGACTGGACGACCTAACTGGCTGTATTTCCAGTTAAAAATTGTATTTTGCCAGAGTCGTTGGCTACACTCTTTCGTCACCAAATTTGAGCCGACCATGAGCAACAACCCGGAGAATCAGGAACCAGAGGGCCCAGAACATACTTCTGGTGCCAAGCAATTGCTCAAGTCCAGCACGTCGGTCAGTTCCATGACCCTGGTTTCGAGAGTATTTGGCCTGGTTCGGGATCTGGTATTTGCCCAGTTGATAGGCGCCGGTGCCGCAGCGGATGCATTCTATGTTGCATTTAAGATCCCCAATTTTTTCCGGCGACTGTTTAGTGAAGGTGCATTTAATCAGGCGTTTATTCCCATCCTCGGGGATTACCAGACTCACAGTTCGAGAGATGCTGTTCGCCACTTGCTCAGTCGGGTATCCGGTACCCTGGGTTTGGTGCTTTTTGTATTGACTGCCGTAGTCGTCGTCTTTCCCGAGGTTTTTACCACAGTGTTTGCCTTTGGCTTCCGGGACGATCCAGCCAAGTTCACTTATGCAGCCGATATGCTGCAAATCACTTTCCCCTACCTGTTGTTAATTAGCATGACAGGCATGGCTGGTGCGGTTCTCAATGCCTATGACCGCTTTGCCATTCCGGCATTTACTCCGGTATTGCTAAATATTTGCCTGATTTCTGCAGCTTTCTTTGTTGCGCCCAATATGGCAGTTCCCGCCTATGGTCTGGCGTGGGGGGTGCTGGTTGCCGGGGTGGTTCAGCTTTTGTTCCAGTTGCCTTTTCTGGCGCAAATGCACTTGCTGCCCATGCCGCGCTGGGGATGGCAGGATTCAGGTGTCCGGCGCATTTTGGGATTGATGCTGCCCGCGATCTTTGGCGTGTCGGTCAGCCAGATTAATTTGCTGCTGGATACCTTGCTGGCATCATTTCTGCCTACAGGAAGTGTTTCCTGGCTGTACTACTCCGATAGACTGTCCGAGTTGCCTCTGGGCGTGATAGGCATTGCCATTGCCACGGTGATTTTACCGAACCTTTCGCGACAAAGATTTTCCGCTGATCCACATGAGTTTAGCCGCACACTGGACTGGGCATTGCGTATTGTCTTTTTGATTGGATTACCGGCGGCACTGGCTTTGATTGTGTTGTCAGAGCCAATTTTGGCGACCCTGTTTTTCTATGGCGCGTTTGATGCCAGGGATCTGGCGATGGCGTCCCTGAGTCTCAAGGCCTATGCAGCGGGATTGATGGCGTTCATGCTGGTAAAGGTGTTGGCGCCTGGCTATTTTGCCCAGGAAGATATAAAAACACCGGTGCGTATTGGCATCATTGCCATGGTAACCAATATGGTGCTTAACCTCTTGCTGGTTGTCTGGCTTCACTTCGTTTATCAGATTGGTCATGTAGGGCTGGCCCTGGCGACATCGGCAGCGGCTTTTCTTAACGCATGGTTGCTCTTTAGGGGGCTGCGAAAGAGAAACATATATCAGCCGCAGTCCGATGTGATGGGCCTGAACTGGCCTGGATTTGCCTGGCGGCTGCTGGTTGCCTCTGCATTAATGGTCGGGCTTTTGCTGTTTTGGCAGAATTACTGGCCGGACTGGGGGCATTGGCAGGCGGCTGAGCGGGTTTGGCGACTGGCAGTTGTTTGTTTTTCCGGGTTGGGCCTGTTCATTTTTAGCCTGGTCTGCTCGGGAATCCGCTTTCGTCATCTGCATTAGGGTTAAAGTCCGGCGCGCTGTTAACTCAGTCGCTTGGAGGCTATACTTGCGCGCTTTTTAACGACCCTGGCTGCGAAGAGTTGCTCCCTTGACTCAGATTCATAATCTGCCCATAAAAGTGTATCCCGGACGGACTCGTCCGCCAATGTTCGCCTCTGGATCTGTTCTGACAATCGGGGCGTTTGACGGGTTGCATCTCGGGCATCAAAAGATCATTGAGCGGTTGCAACACAAGGGCAAAGAACTTGGATTGCCCGCTGCGGTGATGAGCTTTCGTCCAGACCCTGCCGAGTTTTTTTCAGTGCAGTCGGCGGACAGGAGTCAGACGGGAAGACCTGGGCAGAACTGCGCTATGTTAATGAGCTGGCGTGAAAGAATGCTGGCTCTGGATGCAACTGGGGTGGATGCTGTGCTCTGCATGCCTTTTGACAGGGTTGTTAGCCAAATGGCAGCCGAGGATTTTGTCAAAGAGCTGGTGGAGCAGTTGGGTCTTCGCTATCTGTTGGTGGGTGACGACTTTCAATTTGGCAGTGGTCGCCAGGGTGATTTTGATTTGCTGGTAAAACTGGGCAAACAGTTGGGTTTCCAGATTGAGCAAAGTGAGACCCATAACCAGGATGGAGAGCGAATCAGCAGTTCGCGTGTTCGCCAGGCGCTGGCGGCGGGTGATCTCAAAAACGCGGAAAAGCTTTTAGGCCGTCCTTACGAGATTTGTGGCCGGGTGATTAAGGGAAAACAACTGGGGGGCGAGCTTGGCTTCCCCACGGCAAATATTGCCGTGCACCGACGCCCGGCAATGAGTGGTGTATATGCCGTTCGCGTGGGGCTTTCAGATGGTTCAAACCATTTGGGCGTTGCCAACCTGGGTGTGCGACCAGCAGTAAATTCACTGGAGCATCCGCTGCTTGAGGTGCATTTACTGGACTGGAATGGAAACCTTTACGGACAGCGTTTGCGCGTAGAATTTTTAAAGCGACTGCGTGATGAAGCAAAATTTGATAGCTTGACGTCACTGAAAAACGCCATACAAAACGATGTTCAAAATGCGCGAAACTGGTTTGCCAGCCAGGCTGTTTCGGCTGGATGAACAAGTAAAAAATCTTAATAATTGACGACTGATTGCGGTAATGAGCGAATACAAAAGTACTTTAAACCTGCCCAATACGGGTTTCCCGATGAAGGGCAATCTTTCCAATAGCGAGCCCCAACGGCTTAAAGGCTGGATTGAGCAGGATATATACGGGCAGATTCGCCAGGCGCGCGCTGGTCGGGAGCAGTTTATCCTTCACGATGGCCCGCCCTATGCCAATGGGGATCTGCACCTGGGGCATGCGGTCAATAAGGTACTTAAGGATATTGTAATCAAGAGCCAGACGCTTAACGGTCTGGACGTGCCCTACAAACCGGGCTGGGATTGCCACGGGTTGCCGATTGAGCACAAAGTCGAAACCAAAATCGGCAAGTCCGGGCAGAAGGTAGGACATCGAGCTTTTCGACAGAAATGCCGTGAATATGCTCAGTCTCAGGTAGAGCGCCAGCGTGAGACGTTTATTCGCATGGGTGTGTTGGGAGACTGGGGCAACCCCTATCTGACCATGAACTATGAAACCGAGGCCAACATCGTTCGTGCTCTCGGCAAGATTATTGACAAGGGCCACCTGCACAAGGGTGAAAAACCGGTTTACTGGAGTGTGGTGGGTGGCTCGGCGCTGGCTGAGGCCGAGGTGGAATACCAGGATAAAACCTCGTACTCCATTGATGTTGCTTATGCAGTTACCGAAACTGAAGCTCGAGCAATCTTTGTCGATGCCTTTGGCAAGGCCGCCGCCGATGGCGATCTGGCTATTGTTATCTGGACTACTACACCCTGGACCTTGCCATCGAGTCAGGCGGTAAGCCTGCATCCCGAGCTGGATTATGTACTGGTAGAGGTCGATGGTCGCAAACTGGTGGTGGCCCAGGCGTTGTTGGAAAGTTTCTGCAAGCGCGCCGGAATTGAGGTGCCAGGAGTTCTGGCAACGGCTGTTGGTGCCAAACTCGAAAGCGCGAGCCTGCACCACCCGTTTTACGACAAACAATTGCCTATTTTGTTGGGCGAGCATGTAACAACCGAAGCTGGTACCGGCTGTGTGCACACAGCGCCAGACCACGGGGTCGACGACTACAAGGTTGGCAAAAAATACGGCCTGGGTATTCTCAATTACGTTGATGACGGCGGACTCTACCGGGGCAATGTACCGCTGTTTGCCGGCGAACACGTCTACAAGGTTGATGCCGCAGTACTCGACGTCCTGCAGGAACATGGCAACCTGCTGAGCCAGTCGCAATTCCAGCACAGCTATCCGCACTGCTGGCGCACCAAGACGCCACTGATTTTTCGCGCCACTCCGCAGTGGTTTATCAGCATGACCCAGGCGGATCTGCTCAAAAAAGTGAAAGCTGAAGTCGAGAATGTGCAATGGATTCCCGGTTGGGGCAGGGCGCGTATTGACTCCATGCTGGATTCCAGCCCGGACTGGTGTATTTCTCGCCAGAGAACCTGGGGTGTGCCCATTTGCCTGTTTGTGCATAAGCAAACCCAGGAACTCCATCCGCGCACGCTGGAAATCATTGAGGATGTCGCCAAACTTATTGAAAAAGAAGGGATGGACGCCTGGTTCGAACGTGATGCTGCCGAGCTGATCGCTGACGAGGCCGCTCATTACAATAAGGTGACCGATACCCTGGATGTCTGGTTTGATTCCGGCGTGACTCATTACTCGGTGCTGATGCAGGAGTCCGAGCTGCGTTTCCCCGCAGATCTTTACTTGGAAGGCTCTGATCAGCATCGCGGCTGGTTCCAGTCGAGCCTGAAAACTTCGGTGGCCATGAATGACTGCGCGCCTTACAAACAGGTGCTGACCCACGGTTTTACTGTCGACCAGCAGGGTCGAAAAATGTCCAAATCTGTGGGCAATGTGATTGAACCGCAAAAAGTGATGTCTACCCTGGGCGCCGATGTCATGCGCCTGTGGATTGCCGCCACGGATTTTTCCGGCGAAATGTCGGTATCCGACGAGATTCTCAAGCGCACCTCGGACTCCTACCGCCGTATTCGCAATACCCTGAGGTACATGCTGTCCAACCTTGACGGATTTGACTCCGCACAGGCTGTGCCTGCAAGCGAAATGCTGGCGCTGGACCGTTGGGCACTGGATGCCACAGCCAAGCTTCAAGATGAGATTGTCCAGCATTACAACGACTATCAGTTTCACCTGATTTATCAAAAACTGCACAACTTCTGTGTGGTGGAAATGGGCGGTTTCTATCTGGATATCATTAAAGACCGTATCTATACCTGCAAAGTAGATTCGGTCGCTCGCCGCTCTGCACAGTCGGCGATCTGCCAGATTGCCCATGCATTTGTGCGCTGGATTGCGCCTATTCTCAGTTTTACTGCCGACGAGGCATGGGAGCATCTGCCTGGCGCAAAGGGCTCTGTTTTTACTCAGGAGTGGCTGACCGATATCCCGCGTCTGGATGCGTCATCCAGCCTGTCTGCAAACGATTGGGATGCCATTATTTCGGCTCGTGATGCTATCAATCGAGTGTTGGAAGAGTTACGCCGCGAGGGTGCTATTCGTAGCTCTCTGGAAGCCGAGTTGCAGATTTCCGCCCCGGATGAGCTGCGAAAACTCTTTGTGCAATTGGGTGACGAACTTCGGTTTGTTCTTATGGTTTCGAAGTCGGAACTGATAGAGAAGTCTGACCAGTTCCGCGATACTGAAATCAGGGGTTTGAGTGTGGCGATCAAAAAATCCGAGGCAGAAAAATGTGTACGCTGCTGGCACTTCCGCGAGGATGTTGGCAGTTACACAACGCATCCGGAGCTTTGCGGGCGCTGTATTGAAAACATTGATGGTGATGGCGAGGTTCGCCATTTTGCTTAATTTTTTGAACTTCGGGTTTGGAACCTTGTCTGGATTAGCTGAGTTATTAAGGAAACAGTGGCGCTGGTATTTGCTAGCAATTTTGATTGTGCTGGCTGACCAGTGGGCCAAGTCACTGGCCAGTTATTATCTGGACTATGGTCGCCCGCTGGAGGTCTTGCCTTTTTTTGATTTGCGACTGGTCTGGAATCAGGGTGCAGCGTTCAGTTTTTTGAGTGATGCGGGAGGATGGCAGCGTTGGTTTTTTCTGGGAATTTCGTTGGTGGCCAGCATCTTGATCGCTTTTTGGTGGTTACCAGTGCAGAACAGGATTTGGTCTATAGTCGGCATGTCTCTTGTGTTGGGTGGGGCCGTTGGCAATCTGATAGATCGTGCGATGCTGGGTTACGTGATTGATTTTGTTTCCTTGCATTGGCAAGGCCGTTATTTCCCGGCATTTAATATTGCTGACTCCGCAATAACGCTTGGGGCTATTGCCCTGGGGGTTGACTGGATAATTCTGGAACCCCTGGATTCCGATACAGAAAAATAAAATCACTGGATTTGACGATGATAGCTATGATTAAAATTGATCGAGAAACACGGGTTACCCTGAACTTCGCTCTCAAACTGGAGGATGGACAGTTGGTGGATTCGAACTTTGATCGTGAGCCGGTCGCCTTTGAAGTTGGCGACGGCAAACTGCTGCCCGGCTTTGAGTCTCGTTTGCTGGGGCTGAAAGCAGGTGATGAAGCCAGTTTTACGATTCCGCCTGACGATGCTTTTGGGGTGCATGTCGAAGACAACATCCAGGCCTTTGATATAGAACAATTTGCCGATGCCGACGAGCTCGAAAAAGGCCTGGTGATCAACTTTACCGATGCCGCCCATGGAGAGGTTCCCGGCGTAATCCAGAATATTGACGAAGATCGGGTTTGGGTCGATTTCAACCATCCGCTGGCTGGCCGATCACTGGTCTTTGATGTAAAAATTCATAATGTGGAACCCCGAACTTCTCACTAATGCAAATTAACCTTGCTAATCCGCGCGGCTTCTGTGCCGGAGTCGACCGGGCGATTGATATCGTCAACCGGGCCCTGGATGTGTTTGGTCCGCCGATTTATGTTCGCCATGAGGTTGTGCACAACAAGTTTGTAGTAAATACCCTAAAGGAGCGCGGGGCTATCTTTGTTGATGAACTGGATGAGGTGCCAGACGATGTTATCGTGGTGTTCAGTGCCCACGGCGTTTCCCAGGCAGTACGTAACGAAGCCGGACGCCGCTCATTGAGAGTATTTGATGCGACCTGTCCCCTGGTGACCAAAGTCCATCTGGAAGTGGTCAAATACAGCCAGGAGGGGATTGAGTGCGTCTTGATCGGCCATGCAGGCCACCCTGAGGTTGAAGGTACCATGGGTCAGTATGATGACTCCAATGGTGGGGCCATTTATCTGGTGGAATGCCCTGAAGATGTCGCCAGACTGGAAGTAACCAATCCGGATAATTTTGCCTTCGTCACCCAGACCACCTTGTCCATGGATGATACGGTCGTAATTATTGATACGCTTAGAGAGCGTTTTCCCAGCATTAAGGGACCGCGCAAGGATGACATCTGTTATGCCACCCAAAACCGCCAGGATGCGGTGAAACAATTAGCGCTGGAATCGGATTTGGTTCTGGTTGTAGGGTCTGTGAATAGTTCAAATTCCAATCGCCTGTGCGAACTGGCCCAGCGTTGCGGGACCGAATCCTACCTGATTGATGATGCCGAGCATATTCAGCCTCAATGGCTTTCGGGCAAACAGGCAATTGGCATCACCGCAGGTGCTTCAGCTCCTGAAATCCTGGTGCAGGATGTCATCAACCGGCTAAAATATCTGGGTGCCAGTGAGCCAAAACAGCTTTCGGGTATCGAAGAAAACGTCCACTTTTCTTTACCCAAAGAACTGCGACCTAACACTTGACCTAATCTTTCGGTCAGTTGCCTGAATGTCTTCTGCGCCCTAATCTTTGCTATTTCCGTTCAGGGAGAACGGGTAAAGACATGGAGGTTGGTTATGCCTGTAAGGCAATTCAGGGAAGGTCGTTCGCGTCTCGTTTTTTTCTTTCAAGACGGGTTCACGCTGATTGAGCTGTTGTTGGTGCTAGCTGTGACAGCCATTCTCGTAGGTCTCGCTTCACCAGCCATATCTTCGCTTGTTGATACTGCTCAGGCAAAGGCTGTTCGTCAGCAAGTTTCTTCATTGTTATCGGATGCCCGATACCGAGCCTTGTCCAGGGCTGAAATTCTGACTGTATGTCATTTGGATGCTGACCACTGTTCCGGGGACTTTGGGTTTCCCTTATCCACTTTTGTTGATTTGGACAGAGACGCTATTTTTGATGCCGATGAAGTCCTGCTCGGAGAAGTAACGACAGAGATCCCCCCAAATGCCCGGCTCGACTGGAATAGAAAGGGTGGGTATTTGCGTTTTTGGCCAAATGGCGGAACCGGCGCACTTACCGGTTCCGTCACTTATTGCAACACGGATAGGCCAGAAAATGATTTCAGGATTGTCGTTGCGCGAACAGGCCGGTTGAGAATTGACGAGAAAGATACGCGCTGCTCTCCGTAACTGGTTCAACAAACAAATATGAAACAGTTCTCACATTGACCCGGTATTTAACCATTTGGCGTCGTTTTTGTCCGTTTAGCTGCAACTGCTTGAGATACTTGGTGCTTCAGTAAGATGATTGTCATCAAGTACTTAATCAATAGCTGGCTTTAATGCAAAGAAACCGGGGCTTTACCCTTATTGAACTCATGATAACCGTTGCGCTGGTAGCCATTTTGGCTGCCGTTGCGGCGCCAGGCATGAGCAGCTTTATAGAAAACGGGCAGATCAAGGCAGAGGCACAACGCCTGGCCAGTTTGCTGTCACTGGCTCGCAACCAGGCGATTACCGATAACCTGCCAATGGTTGTATCCGGGTCGTTCTCGGGCAACGCCTTGAACATTGATATCTATAGCAATAGTGGTGACGACGCTACGCTGACATTTGAAGCGGGCGATACCTATATCGAACGTTCAACAGGCAGCCAGACAGAATTGGATATTGGTTCCAACGCGGTTGTTTCGGGTGACAACATCATTCTCTTTGACAGCGATGGTCGCCTGGATGAAACCGGCGTTGCTGTGGTGACTTTTTGCAATGAGTCAAATACACGTGGGCGTCAGGTTAGCGTGAATATTATCGGTCGGGTCAGTCTTTCAGACCTAAGTGACCCGGCGAACGAATGTTTGTAGGTTGATCATGAATAACAAGGTAATTAACAAAGTACCCCGTCGTCATCAAGGCGCCTCAATGATCGAGGTAATTATTTCTGTATTTATCTTTGCTGTCGGAGTTCTTGGTTTTGCCTCACTACAGTCTCGCTCTATTCAGGCAACGTTCGATAATACTCAGCGAGACCAGGTTGTCTGGCTATCACAAAGTCTTATTGACAGAGTCCGTGTGAACAAACCAGGAGCGACAACCTATGCTGCCGCGTTGACTGATTTTGATTTTGCCGATTGTTCTGTACCAGCCACATCCTGCGACACAGGAACATGCACTGCCACACAAATGGCAACCTATGACGTTTGGGATATGTACTGTCGCAACAGTTTTCAGGGAGCCTCAGCCATCAGGGGATTGTCGGTAAACCTGGAATGCACGGATGCCGATGGGGATGACACAGTTTGTGCTCCATCGGCAGATTTGCTGTTGACAACCAACTGGTGTGCCAGGGGGATAGAGTCTACAGAAGGCCTTGATAGTGTTGCCGGTGACGCATGTGAAAACACAATTGCGGAAATGGAATATCGAGTGGGGTTCCGGCCATGAATTTGCGCTCTTATCAAAAGGGACTGACCCTTATCGAGGTCATGATTTCGGTCACTATGGGGCTGTTGTTTTTAACGGCGGCACTGGGGTATCTGGTCACTTCGCAGCAGTCTTTTCGCGCCCAGGATACCGGCACGCGCATTCAGGAAAACGCCCGCTTTGCCATGGATATTTTACGTCGCAATGTACGCATGGCGGGTTATAGCGATGACCTGACGATTGCCCCTGCATATATCTATCGTGGAGTCTGTGGCGGTAATAACCCATGTGCTGATGACACTGCCACCAATCAGGGCGATCGTCTGGCTGTTGCCATGGTGTCGCCCAATGCTGAAGATTGCCTCGGCAATGACTTGGGAACAAATACCCATGTGGCAAATGTGTTTTGGATAGAGACTGTCGACGACATTTCTTCACTCTATTGCCGGGGCTGGAGTGTAGAAAACAATAGTTGGTATTCAGCAGCCCAGCCTCTTGTTGGTGGTGTGGACCAGATGCAGGTTCAGTACGGCGTATATAACGCAGCAATAGGCAGCATTGACCGCTATGTTAATGCCACAGGTGTTGAGACACTTGCCAATGGCTGGGATAACGTGCGGTCAGTTCGTGTCGCTTTGCTGGTTCAGTCGGGCCAGGACACTGATGAGGCCGATACCAGTGGCAATACCGTGGGTGATGCCACTTTCGCTGCCAATTACACCACCTTTACTTTACTTGATGGTGCGGCTTATACGCCAGGTGACCAACGTATCAGGCGTGTATTTACCAACACTATTGCAATTAATAATGCCTTCTAGGTGATATTTAAAATGAATTCCGGCACTAAAACTATCAAAAACCAACGTGGCGCGACACTAATTGTCGTATTGGTGATTCTTATTGTCATGACCTTTTTGGGGCTCGGGGCAATGAGCGACACTAACCTGCAACTGGCTATGGTGCGCAATAGTCAGTTCCAGACCGGTGTTTATACTGCTGCACTTACTGAAATTAATGCACAGCTGGACGTCATTAATAACAATTCAGAATCGGATACGGATCAGTTGATCCTGGACTTGGTTCAAACCCCCACTGCCTTAAACGATGGTGTCGAATCGCGCAGCCTGAACTCCCAGGGTGCTGAGGCTGACGGGCATGATTTCGACCTGCTGTTAGCCTCGGTGCTCGGTGATGATGCGGAACACTACAATACTTCCCTGTCAATTACCGAGCCCAATGCCAACTCTTTTTTGCCGGTAGAGGGAATGTCGCTTTCGCCAGACAGCACAGTGAAATGGCTGGTCATGGAATTTAACAGCACTGCATCTATTGCGAATACTGGTACGCAATCTGACCAGGTACAAGGGTTTAAATATCTTTCGGCCAACTAAAGGGCTGAAGTAGAGGTTCTTATGAGACATTCAGGAAGTAAATTTTCTATTTTGGGGGCACTGGTTATCGCCTGTGTCCTCTTTATACCAGTCCATGCCCAGGATTTTAAAATAGCTAATTCACCGCTGGTGCACATCGACCAGGTTCGGGTTGAAATTCTGTCTACCGAAGAGGGTTTGCCCAATCAGGGAACCCTTCGCCTGATTGGCGAATGTGAATTTTGTGGCGAAGAGTTGCGGTTCGATGATGGCACTCTTTTGGTTACGCCTTTTTATCAAGGCGATATGGACACCGAAGTGCTGGAAAATCAGATGTTTGCCTATGCCTTGATCCGGTTGAACAAGACATCCAGGGAAGTGCTTGAAATCAATTACATGCCAGCGGAGTACTGATGCCATGAAAAGATCCAAAATTCAATTGCCTTTTCTTCCGGGGCATTTCCGGCATATAGCGTCCTCGGCTTTTGGGGGAGCGCTTATCTGTCTGTCGACTTCCGCTATTCCCCAGGATATAGAAATATACAGTGCCACCCTAGGTACAGGCGATGCGGGAGCCATTAACCCCAATCTGCTCTTTATTGCTGACACGTCCGGCAGTATGGGCGAGTATGTCGCTACGGAAGTGACCAAGGATACGGGAAACTACGATCCCTCAGTTGATTATGGTGGGGATGGTGATGCGGCTGATGATGATTATATTTATGTCTACGATTCAGTAGAGAGCTACAGTGGGGTCTATGTTACCCCGGCACAAAATTCCTGTGAAACTATTGATAATACACACGCCGCCAATCCGAACTATCCTGTTTATTTGGGTCAGGCGATGCAATGGATTCCTGCTTTGGTTGAAGTTGAGGTAGAAGAGGCAGTTACCTGTGTTGAAACTGGCGGAGAGGCGACCGATGAATACAGTGGCCTCCTTGGAGAGGAAGCAGACGGCTGGCAAACCATAGCTACTTATGATCATACACAGGTGACGGGTGGTTCCATGGAGCTGGACGTAACACCGGTTGATGGTTACAGCCTGTTTGGCAGACGATATGGCGTAGATGGCCGTTTGCAGGTGAAGCAGACTGATGCAGGTGGTAACGAGACAGGTTTTTGGTCAACTACATCCTGTACTGTGGATACCGGTAGCGACGATTCCGATGACTGTACCCTTGACTATGAAAGTATCCCATATACCTATTTTAAGCTGAGGATCTCCCTGCGTTCGGAATCTGAAGATATCAGCTTTTTCTTTTTTAACGTTGCGGCTGAAGACATCAGTCACGAAACAGTGTTTACCTACAATATTGGCGCAGTTGAGTATTCAGATGGGGAAGGCGGCTCCTGTACACCCTCCGATCCGGTCTATGATACTGTCGAAGACGGTGACTGGACCGGGAACCTGCAAATCGGTGAAACCGATGAGTTTATTCTGGAATGTGAGGCTGACCAGGGTGTTCACGGCCAAACAGACGCCTCCCCCCTGACCTATGCTGCCCTATGCGGTACAGCAAGTTGTTCCGAACCCTATTATGTCAGTTCCAATGGTATTGATTGGACCACCACGGGTGTCGACCATCGTTATTTTATTGATGGCAATTATCACGACTACCTTAACGAGCCACTCAGTGTTGATGGTGAGCGAGTCTGGGAAGTTGCGGAAACCTACTATGACTGTGGTGGCTTTTCTGGCTGCTCCATTGAGGGAAGTTCACCCTATTCACTTGAAACCTGGTGTGATGAAAACGAAGGCGATATTTATCACCGGGAAGATGATGGAACCTATACATCAATTGGGGATTACCAGAATGCCTTCTTTACCGATTCGGTAAATGACCCGGGAACTGTGTACACCTGTCAGACCAAGCAGGAAATCATGATTACGGCGCTCTCGGACATGGCATCATCCATGACGGGTGTAAATCTGGGATTGATGCAGTTCAACACCTCGAACAGTAATGACGATGGCGGTACGGTTACTTTTTCTGTCAGGGATATCGATGCCCATATGGGTGGAGGCATGAGTGCGACCAGTTCTGACGATTCAAACCATCCAACGGTTCGATCTTCCATCCTTGCCGAAATAAACAGCCTGCCCGCATCCGGTGGAACCCCCCTGGCAGAGAGCATGTACGAGGCTTACCGATATTATGCCGGGCTGGGTGAGGTTAATAACCGGTCCGATCTGGATGATGACTATCAAGAGAATATAGACGAATCTCCCAATGTGGATTGGGACGGCAACTATAATTTTGTCGACCGGAACTTCAGTGCCAATGGCGAGAATTACGACAGCCCGATTGACCATAGCTGTCAGCTAAATAACATACTGTACCTGACCGATGGTGAGCCTTCTGGCGATACCGGCATGGATAATACTATCGAGTCACTGGTGGGCAATTGTGATGGCAATTGTCTGGATGAGTTGGCCGGGTATATGTACAACAACGACATGATTGCCAACAACATTGTCGATGGGGTAAATAATGTCACGACCTACACCATTGGCTTTGATATAGATTTTGAGTTGCTTAACGAGACAGCACAGGCTGGAGGCGGAGACTATTACATTGCTTCCAACTATTCGGAATTGATGCAGGCATTCCAGGAAATCCTGGTGAATATTGCCCTGTCCGAACCTTCGGTTCTGGTGGCACCGGCGGTGTCAGTTAACGCCTTTAACGAGCTGCAGCACCGGAATCAGATTTATTACGCGACCTTTAAACCTCGCTCCACACCCAAGTGGGAAGGTAATGTGAAGAAGTACACCATTACCGGTGAAGGTATGGTGAGAGATAACAGTAGTCCGCCTATTAATGCGATTAATCCGGAGACCGGGTTCTTTTCCACTTATGCGCAGAGTTACTGGTCGGATACGCCTGACGGTGCTTATGTTGAGTTGGGTGGATACCGGGAACAGTTGACGAATTCCCGTAATATTTATGTTGATGGTGAATCGTTAAGCGGTGGCACGGCTGGGCAAATAACCCAGCTGAACAGCGGCTCGACACTGGGGACAACAGCCACTGGTGCGGCAGATGCTGCAGAGGCAGCACAGTTGCGCGACTGGATTCTCGGCATAGATATTGACGACGAAGATAATGATGGTGACACCTCGGATGCCAGCCAGTATGTGGGTGAGTCGCTTCACAGTAAGCCTTTTGTCATTACCTATTCGGGAACATCGGAGGCAGATGCTCACGATGTTTTGATTGTGACTACCAACCAGGGTTTGCTGCATGCGGTTGATGCCCGTGATAACCAGGGTACGGAAATGTGGGCCTATATTCCTGATGAGACCATCGGGAATATCAAGAAGTACCGCGATGATCCTACCAATACTCCGCATGTCTATGGTCTGGATGGTGAGGCCACAGTGTGGACGATTCAGGCTTCCGATAGCACGTCATCAGACTTTGATGTTGAGTATGCCTACATGTACCAGGGAATGCGCAGGGGTGGCGACAATTATTTTGGCTGGGATATTTCCAATGGTGACCTTCAGGATGCAGGCTCCGCACCCATATCTGAAATGTGGACGATAAATGGGGGCTCAACCGGCTTTGCGGATCTGGGACAGACCTGGTCAAAAATGATCCGCACCAAAATTCGCTACGGCTGTGATTTTGCCAGTGGTATAGCTGGCTGTACCGAAAAAGATGTGCTGGTGTTCTCTGGAGGCTACGATACTTATTACGATGATAGCGCTCAAAATTTCAATGACGGTGCGGAAACCACAGATATCAAAGGCAATGCGGTTTATGTTGTTGATGCCTTAACCGGAGACCTGCTCTGGTCTACAGGCAAGGCGGGCAGCCCGGACAGCCATCTGCTTACGCTGCCCATGTATAACAGTGTGCCCGCAGATCCCAGTCCGGTTGACATTGATGGTGATGGCGATATGGATATGCTCTATTTCGTTGATATCAGCGGGATTGTTTATCGGGTTGATTTTGATCAGACCAACTCACTTGATAATACCTATGCAACGGGCGGGGTAATTGCCAATTTGCGTGAAGGCTCTGTGTTCAGACGTTTTTACAATGGGCTGGATGTCTCGCTGGTTACGCCAACAAGCAGTGATTCCTATCTGGCTATATCTGTAGGCTCAGGTTATCGGGCCCACCCCAAAGAGGAAGAAACCTGGGCGAATCACTTTTATGTGCTGGTTGACGAAAATCTTCGTGGTCCGGAGCAATGGGGTGACAATAACGAAAGTGTCGATGAGGAGGCCATTACCTACGCTTATGTAAAAAACTACGAAGAAGATGGGGTTGGAAACCCGACGTCAGTTGTCAACTCGCGGGACATTATTCGGATAAGTGATTTGCACGCCTACTCCAGTGCTGACCCCTATGATAAGGGCGAAGATGGCGACTATGGCTTCTACAAGGCCCTAGACAGCACAATCTTTGAAAAGATACTGCAGACGTCAGTGACCTTTGGCGGCGAGATACTGGTAAGCAGTTACACGCCAATTAGTGATACCACAGAAGCAACCTGTGGTTCTGGTGAGGTCGGCTCAGGGCGAGTTTACAAATTTAATGTTCGAACCGGCGAGTCTACTTTTGATATCGACGGTGACGGAATTGTTGACGACAACGACGCAGAATACATAGACTTGGCTCACGAAGGCATACCGCCGGACCCAACGATTTTGTTGGTGCCTGAGTTGGTGACCTGCATAGGTACGGAATGCTCTGATGACTGGTTGACTATCGAAACAGGCAAGGCAGAGCGAACCTACTGGCGAGAAGAGTAATGTTGCTGAACGGTAAATAACCAATGAAAAAATATTCTGCTAAATCCAGTGGCTTTACTCTGGTCGAGCTGATGATTGTGGTGGTCATCATCGCGATTCTGGCCGCATTTGCCGTACCGAGTTATCAAAGCTTCGTGCTTGAATCCAAACGTTCTGAAGGTACAGCCGCCTTGATGCGGATGATGGATATGCAGGAGCGGTATTACACTAATCAATTCCCTCCAACGTACACGACAGATCTGACCGCCCTGGGGTACTCATCAAGCCCGGTATTAACGGAGTCCGATTATTACAGTATTTCGGCGATGGCCTGTGGTTCAGGGATAACAGCCTGCGTGCAGTTAACCGCAGCAGCCCAGGCTGAAGTAGCCGAAGATGGGAATCTCACACTGGATAGTCTGGGCAATCGAACAAGAGATGGTGCAGCGGGTTGGGACTGATCAATATTGGTCGTTATCTGGGCCTAGTCTATATTTTGCCAGTTTGTACCTGAACTGGCGCCCGGTAAGATTCAGCCGTTTGGCGGCTTTGGCTCTGTTCCAGTGCTCTTCGTCGAGAACTCTTTCAATAATCGATTTTTCTACGGACGCAATGTAGGCATCCAGGTCAGTGATTTCCAGGGGGTCTATTTCTGAATTATCTACGTTGCTCTGGTCATTATCTGGTAGCTGCACGTCTTCAGAGCAAATAATGTTGTCTTCGCATAGGGCCAAAGCCCGGTGTAACAGATTTTCCAGTTCGCGGACGTTCCCCGGGAAGCTGTAGCGTTTAAGCCTCTTGAGTATGTCATCACCCAGCGTAATATCCTGGCCGCCCAGCGAGTCCAGAATATGCCGGCTAAGCAGGGGGATATCGTCCTCTCGTTCTCTTAAGGAAGGAGTCTCAACATGAATGACGTTGAGGCGATAATACAAGTCTTGCCTGAAATTACCCTTATCGACTTGTTCGCTGAGGTTGCGGTGAGTTGCGCTTAGTATGCGCACATTGGTGATCACTTCCTTTTGAGAACCAACCGGGCGAATTGCTTTTTCCTGAATAGCGCGCAGAAGTTTTACCTGCATATTTAGTGGAAGATCGGCAACTTCGTCGAGAAAAAGTGTACCGCCCTCGGCCGCCTGAAATAGCCCAGCCTTGTCTACGTGGGCGCCAGTAAAGCTGCCTTTAATATGTCCAAAAAATTCACTTTCCATCAATTCTGATGGGATAGCGCCGCAGTTCACTGCAACAAAAGGCATATCTCGCCTGTGACTTTCCAAATGAATTGCTCGTGCCACCAGCTCTTTCCCAGTTCCGGATTCACCGGTAATCATTACGGGTGCCTGTGTTTGGGAAACCTTGTAAATCATTTTACGCAGCTTTTTTAAAGGCGGGGTTGCTCCAATGAGTAAATATTCCGGATTTCCCTCGGGTGCGTGACCGGTATTTTCCAGTGCATTTGTAACTAGTGCCCGAAGTCTTTCATGCCGAATAGGTTTGGGCAGGAAATCAAACGCCCCTTTTTTCATGGCATCTACAGCAACATCGGTAGTGTCGTAAGCTGTCATGACAGCGATTGGCGCGCCAGGACAAGCTTTTTTAAAATTTTTTATCAGATCTATGCCATTACCGTCAGGTAGACGAACATCAGTTAGTGCCAGATCAAAATTTTCTGAGGATAAAAGCTTTTTGGCATCAGCACAGTTCACTGCCGGGAATGCCATAAAGCCCATTCTTTCCAGGCTGATGCATAGCAGGTTGCGAATATCTTTTTCGTCATCAACAACCAGTATCTGTTTCTTGTTCAAGGCTTATTAGCTCCTTGGGGATTCGGCAGGGCAGGTTATTCTGAAGTAGCCGGTATTTTGTTCATGACCTTCGTACAGATAGTTTATCGAAGCAAAGTTGGCCTCAGAAAATTCCCTGGCGAGGTAGAGCCCCAATCCCGAGCCCCCTTGGTCCGTGGTAAAAAACGGGTCAAAAATATTTTTCTGGTCTTGGGGGGTAATACCCGGGCCATTATCCCTTACATCGATATAGATATAACGACCATTTTTTTCTCTTGCAGTTGTAATTGACTGTTTAGGGCTTTGATTTTCGTTGCTACTGTGGCGTATACCATTTTCCAGAATATTGCCAAGAATTTGCTTGAGGTGCCTTGAGTCAAAGTAAATTTGATGCCCTGCTTCGATATCCGCGTCGATCTCGCCGGGATCAACGTCAGAGTGCCCTTCATGGAATTCAGTAAGCATCTCTTTTATCCATACTGAGAGGTCGATTGAGTTTGGATTTGGTTCGACTCGTCTGGATAGCTGTTGAACGGCATCAATAATCTCGTTCATGCGTCCGCACTGGCGTTCAATAATACCAGTCAATTCAAGGTCTGATTCTGTCAGGGTTGAGGATTGAAGAAGTAAATCGTTTGCTTGCTGCACCGCAGACAAGGGGTTGCGTACCTCGTGCGCGAGGCTGGAGGATATTTTTCCCAGAGACTGTAATTTTAATAATTGCGCCCTTTGCTTAAGGTCTCTGGTGTCATCCAGCTACACGAAAATCTGTGGGTTGTCCTGATTTTCAAGAATGCTGAACCCCGGCTGCAGCGAAATACCAGAAGATTTTTGGGTAAAACTGGGCGCAGGCTGGTTCGGCTTTTCTTGCCAGGCCTTAAGTGCATTGAATAGTTCAGGAAAGTCTTCCAGTTCACCATGTAACAAATTTTGGCTGGATGGTGCTGTTTCAAGCATTCTTTGAGCCGAGTAGTTGGCCATTTGTATTTGTTGGTTGGCATCCAGGACAATGACGCCAGTTTGCATTTGCTCGATGATTTTCTGGTTCAGCCGTTGCAGGCTTTCGGCAATTCGCTGGTGTCCTCTAGCCTCTTCCCTGGATTTGGTGATTCGTCGCGCCAGCCCTCGAAATGTGACTGTAGAGAGAAAGATCAACAGCCCGAGGACACCGGAAGGAAAATAAACCGTGGGAGGTAACCTAAAATCAAGAATCAGTGCCGTTTGCGCCGCAAAAGTTGCCAGTGTCGCCACGGAAGCAACCAATAATGCCAGGCGGGTGGGAAGCATAAGCCCGGCAAGCGCTGCTGAGGGCAGCATCAGGAAAAAAATCCCGCCTTCAAGTCCGTTGCTGGCCCAACCCAGTATAGACAGTGCCAGCACATCGACTAAAAAACTGGCGCAGCTGAGCCAGGCCAGATGCCTGGAAAGGAATGAACTGAAACTGGTGACAGTAGCGACCAAAAACCAGGCCGCTGAGGTAATCAGGAACACCCAGGGGGAATGAATCGCGGCAAAAAAATTCTCATCCAGCAGCAAATAGGTCGCCAGCAGGATGCCTGACAAGCTCAGTCGATAGATATGAAAGATTCGATATGTAGGATCTGTTTGTTCCAAAATCAGCAAGTCGGAATGGTTCAGGTGGTGATTATGCGTGAATACAGTTTATAAACCAGTTCTGTCATTTATTTTGCCAAGAGCTTCACCATTGTGGAGAATAGCTCGCCTTGCCCAATCGTAGTGACTCTTTTGAAAATTATTATTTGCCAGATAAACCCCCGTGTAGGTGATATCGGTGGAAATACTGAACGTATTACTGAAGTCGTTAATAATCATCCGGAAGCAGATGTATTTGTGTTTCCTGAATTGGTTTTAACCGGATATCCTCCGGAGGACTTGCTGCTCAGGCCCAGCATGCAAGGCAGGGTGGAACGAGCGCTTGACCAGCTTAAAGAACTCGCTAAAGACCAGTGGCTGATTTTAGGGTATCCGATTGTCAGGAGTGGCCAGTCCTATAACTGCTGTGGTGTGTTGCACGACGGGGCGATCATTGCCGAATACTTTAAGCGTGAATTACCCAACTACCGTGTATTTGATGAAAAGCGATACTTTGTTCCAGGTACCTCTCCGTCAGTTCTGGAAATCAAGGGCTATAAAATTGGACTGACTATCTGTGAGGATCTCTGGTTTAGTGCTCCGGTAACTGAATCTGTACTTGCGGGGGCAGAGTTGCTAATTAATATTAACGCGTCCCCCTATCATTACAAAAAACACCACCAGCGTATTCAAATTGCCAGTGAACGAGCCAGGGAAAACAGTGTTCCCATTATTTATGCACATATGGTGGGAGGCCAGGACGAACTGGTATTTGACGGCGGTTCTTTTGCTGTGGATGCTCGTGGTAATCGCGTTTATCAGGGCGCATGGTTTGAGTCGTCCACGGACCTTGTCAAGGTCTCCCGCAATGCCCGTTCAGAAGTTTTTTTGCAAACTGACCAGTATGAAATTGAACCAGAACCTCTACATAGTATGTATTCAGCGTTGGTATTGGGGGTTCGGGACTACATCGCCAAAAACGACTTTAACGGTGTTGTGCTTGGGCTCTCGGGAGGAATTGATTCCGCATTGACTCTCGCTGTCGCGGTTGATGCGTTGGGCCCTGAGCGTGTAGAGGCGGTCATGATGCCGTTTCACTACACATCGGAGATGAGCCGGAATGATGCGGCTGACCAGGCCCGGAGAATGAAAGTTAGCTATAAAACCATAGGCATCGAACCCATGTTTGATGCCTTTATGGGGGCGTTGGCTGACGAATTTTACGGCTTGCCTGAAGATAAGACCGAGGAAAACATCCAGGCAAGATGTCGCGGGCTGTTGCTGATGGCAATTTCTAACAAGAAAGGCTATCTGGTGTTAACCACAGGGAACAAAAGTGAAATGTCTGTAGGCTATGCCACACTTTACGGTGATATGGCCGGAGGGTTTTCTGTGCTAAAGGATATTTCCAAAATGCGTGTATTCGCATTGGCGCGCTACCGTAATTCAATCAGCGAAGTGATTCCTCAAAATGTGATCGATCGGCCGCCTTCTGCTGAGCTGGCTCCGGATCAAAAAGATGAAGATAGCCTGCCGCCATACGAAGTGCTTGATCAGATTCTTGAGATGTATATCGAAGATGATATGAGCGCCCAGGCAATAATTGCAGCCGGTTTCGATGCCGAGGTTGTCTATAAAGTCGTTAAAATGGTGGATATCAACGAATATAAACGCAGGCAATCAGCGATTGGGCCCAGAGTGACCCCACGAGGTTTTGGCAAGGATCGCCGTTATCCCATCACCAACCTGTGGGAAATAGGCGACTAGTTTGTCTGTTGAAACTGTGGGTTGTATAGCTCGCGGGTGTCAAAGCCGAGTTCATCCGGGCGATCCAGCGTCCCCATGGTTAACCGGTTAAGCCAGGATCGTTTAATGCCACCTTCCATATCCTGGTAGCGAAAAGTCCCATCTGGATTCAGTGCCGGGTGCTCAGGATAGTTATGGGCCAGAACCTTGACCGCATTCTCAGCTTGTTCCCGGTAGCCAAGCAGGGTATATCCCTGAGCCATCACAGCCAAACCATCGGGAACGGCGGGGGTTCCCTGAAAGTTTTCCACCACAAACCTCCCTCGGTTGGTTGCGGCCAGATAAGCCCCGCGTCTGAAATAGTAGTTGGCCACCGTGATTTCCTGTCTGGCAAGCATGTTTCTGATATAAGTCAATCGCTTGCGTGCATCTGGCGCATAAGAGCTGTTAGGGAAGCGGGCCAGCAGCTCAGAAAAATTGGTGAAAGATTCACGCGCAGAACCGGGGTCCCGAGTAGTCAAATCCACTGGCAAGAAATTACCTACAAAAGAGGTTTCGCGGGTAAAGTTAATAAGCCCGCGCATATAGTAGGCGTAGTCTACATTGGGATGCTCAGGATGAAGCCGAATAAAGCGATCTGCCGAGGCTATCGCTGCTTCATGGTTAGAAGCGCGGTATTGAGCATAGATAAGGTCCAGCTGTGCCTGCTCTGCATAGTCACCAAAAGGGAACTGGGATTCCAGGGCTTGTAAATAGGTAATGGCGCGCAGGAATGAATTGGCTGCTATTGCACGCTCGGCTGTTCGATAGATTTCCTGCTCGGCCATCCCGGCTCCGGTTTCCTCTTCTTCATCTCGATTAAAAAAAGAACAGGATGCAAGAAACACCAAAGTGAGTAGCATCAAAATGCGCGCATGAATCATGAAAAGTCTCGAAAAAGTTATTAACAACATAATTAATATAGAATCCAGCTATTTAACCACAGGCCACTTCCGGTATTAAAGGGTGAAGTAGTAAACAGATGATCTATTTGGAAGAGCAGGTCCCCGAATATCTTGATGGACAGCGTTCAGACATCGTTGCGTCCAATTTGTTTCCGGATTATTCGCGTTCGCGACTGCAGTCCTGGATGCAAGACGGTTTTTTGCTGGTGGATGGCAAACATGTACGCCCGAAAGACCGCCTTTTAACAGGGCAGAACCTCAGACTGGAAGTGGAACTGGACTCCCCGGAGCGCTGGTTGCCAGAGGATATTTCGCTGGCAGTTGTGTATGAGGACGAGCATTTACTGGTTGTTGATAAACCAGTCGGGATGGTAGTTCATCCGGCTGCAGGTAATCCGGACGGTACCCTTTTAAATGCGGTTTTGTACCATGCTCCGGAAACCCGGAATGTTCCGCGTGCAGGTATTGTTCACCGAATTGACAAGGACACCAGTGGCCTTCTGGTTGTTGCCAGGACAGTTGAAGCCCAAACGTCTCTGGTCCGCCAGTTACAGAAAAGAAGTGTTAAGCGTGAATATCTTTGCGTTGCAGAAGGCCAGTTTACTGCCGGTTCCTCTATCGAAGCTCCCATAGGGAGACACCCGCGGTCAAGATTAAAAATGGCTGTCGTAACCAATGGCAAGCCAGCCATTACTCACTATCGAATCGAAGAACGATTTTTTGCCCATACGTTGCTTAGAGTGCAGCTGGAAACCGGACGTACCCACCAGATACGGGTGCATATGCAGCACATCAAACATCCCCTGGTTGGGGACCAGTTATACGGTGGAAGAGCGAAAGTCCCCGCCGGTATTTCCAAAGAGCTCCGGGAATATCTGCGTGCCTTTCCCCGTCAGGCCCTGCACGCGGCACAATTAACGCTAACGCATCCCGCTAGCGGAAAGGTCATGAGCTGGCAAAGCCCACTGCCTGAGGATATTAATCAGCTTTTGAACCATCTACGGCAGTTTGAAACAGAAGAGGCTGATTAAATTAATGGCCAATATAGCTAAAAACACTTTTTTGCCACCGTCCTGGGAATTGCCAGCCAGAGTAGGTGCAACCTTTACTACCCGGGCAGGTGGCAACAGCCTGCCGCCTTATGACAGTTTTAACATCGGTTCGCATGTTGGCGATGATCCCGCATGCGTGACCTTGAACCGGGAACTGTTGCAACAAAAAATCAGTATCAAGGATATTCACTGGCTGAAGCAGTTTCACGGCAGTGAAGTCGTGCAAATAGAAGGAGTTTATCAAGGCGAAGTAGAAGTCGATGCGTCTTGGACGGGCCAGCCTGGCCAGGCCTTGGTGATCCAGGTCGCTGATTGTATGCCTGTGTTGGTTACAGATAAATCCGGCTCAAAAATTGGTGCAGCACACGCTGGTTGGCGTGGCCTTTGCAGTGGTGTTATTCATCGTCTTTTGCAAGACATGAATCTGGCGCCAAAGGACGCGCTTATCTGGTTGGGGCCTTGTATTGGCCCCGAAGCGTTTGAAGTGGGCCCCGAAGTGTTTAATGCTTTTCTTGCCAGCCCTTTTTTTCTGTCTGCCGATGTTGATGCTGCCTTCTGCCCTGGTACAGGTGACCGATTGTTTGCTGACCTCCAGCTACTTGCCAGAAACTATCTAAGACAGTTTGGATACGAATCGGTGAGTTGCGAGCCGCGCTGTACATTTAGTGAACCAGAAGTGTTTTATTCCTATCGACGTGATGGTGTGACCGGGCGTCACGGTGCCTTGATCTGGATCAACGCAGATCAACCTTCCTAATAAGAGCCCTTGATTTCGCAAAGGTCTCCCCCATCTTTAACTCAGATAATATTACTCTTGGGAGCACTAAATGCGATTGGATAAAATGACGTCGCAACTGCAAACCGCCTTGGCGGATGCACAGTCCATGGTCGTTGGTCGCAATCAGACTGGCATTGAACCAGAGCATCTGATCCTCGCGCTGATCCAACAGCAGGGCAGCTCGGTCAAGCCAATGCTGGCACAAGCAGGATTCAATATTCCTGTTTTGCAGCAATCACTGCAGGAAAAAATTGATGGTTTTGCGACATTAAATACACCATCCGGTGATGTTCAGCTCAGCCCTAATCTGGCTAAACTGCTGAATCTTGCAGACAAACAGCGTCAGGATTTTGGTGATGCCTATCTCTCCGGAGAAGTCGTCATGTTGGCTGCCCTTAAAGATAAATCTGGCTTTGGCAAACTTCTGGCGCAGGCGGGATCTGTTGACGAGTTTTCCAAAGTCGTGGACAAACTTCGCAGTGGAGAAACCATTATGGATCCGGATGCTGACAGCAATCGCCAGGCCCTGGAAAAATACTGTATTGACCTCACTGAGCGTGCTGAAAACGGTAAGCTCGACCCGGTGATTGGCCGCGACGATGAAATTCGCCGCACCATCCAGGTGTTACAGCGCCGAACCAAAAACAACCCGGTGCTGATCGGTGAGCCCGGCGTGGGAAAAACGGCGATTGTCGAAGGCCTGGCCCAGCGCATTGTCAACGGCGAAGTACCTGAGGGACTGAAAGACAAACGTGTTCTGTCGCTGGATCTGGGTTCGCTGCTGGCTGGAGCCAAATACCGCGGCGACTTTGAGGAGCGCCTGAAAGCCGTGCTTAAGGAACTGTCGAAACAGGAAGGCCGCATCATTCTGTTTATCGATGAGATTCATACCATGGTCGGTGCCGGCAAGGCTGAGGGTGCGATGGACGCGGGCAACATGCTTAAACCTGCGCTAGCTCGCGGTGAACTGCATTGCGTGGGCGCCACCACCCTGGATGAATATCGTCAGCACATCGAAAAGGACGCAGCGCTGGAGCGCCGCTTCCAGAAAATACTGGTAGATGAGCCCAACGAAGAAGACTGCGTGGCGATTCTGCGTGGACTGAAAGAGCGCTACGAAGTGCATCACGGTGTCGAAATTACTGACTCTGCAATTCTGGCAGCTGCCAAACTTTCAATCCGTTATATCACTGATCGCCAGTTGCCCGATAAGGCCATCGATCTGGTCGACGAGGCCGCCAGCCGTATTCGCATGGAAATTGACTCCAAGCCGGAATCCATGGACAAGCTTGAGCGCCGTTTGATTCAACTGAAAATCGAACGCGAGGCGATCAAGAAAGATAAATCCGAGGCAGCGCAAAAACGTCTGGAAAAAGTTGACGAGGATATTACTGAAATCGAGCGTGAATACTCTGACCTGGAAGAAATCTGGAAAGCCGAAAAGGCCAGTGTGACTGGCGCTGCCCAAATCAAGTCTGACCTGGAACAGGCCCGTATTGAAGTGAAAGCCGCCCAGCGTGCCGGTAACCTCAACCGCATGGCTGAGTTGCAGTACGGCAAGATCCCCGAGCTGGAAAAATCCTTACAGCAGGCCCATCAGACGGAAACCAAAGACAACCAATTACTGCGCAACAAGGTGACCGAAGAGGAAATCGCCGAGGTGGTTTCAAAATGGACCGGTATCCCGGTGTCCAAAATGCTCGAAGGCGAGCGTGACAAATTGCTGCGCATGGAAGACCAGTTGCACAAGCGTGTGATCGGTCAGGAAGAGGCCGTCGAAGCTGTGTCCAATGCGGTGCGGCGTTCGCGAGCAGGGCTGGCAGACCCCAATCGCCCCAACGGCTCTTTCCTGTTTCTTGGGCCAACCGGTGTGGGTAAAACCGAGCTTTGTAAATCCCTGGCGGCGTTCCTGTTCGACAGCGAGGAGGCCATGGTACGCATCGATATGTCCGAGTTTATGGAGAAGCATTCCGTAGCCCGGCTTATCGGTGCGCCCCCAGGTTATGTCGGCTATGAACAGGGAGGTTACCTGACTGAAGCAGTGCGCCGCCGCCCGTATGCAGTCCTGCTACTTGATGAGGTGGAAAAAGCTCATGCGGATGTCTTCAACATACTGCTGCAGGTGCTTGACGATGGCCGGCTGACTGATGGCCAGGGTCGAACCGTAGACTTTCGCAACACGGTGATCGTCATGACGTCCAACCTTGGTTCTGAAATAATCCAGACCATGTCAGGCGAGGAAAACTACGAACAGATGCGCAAGTCAGTTATGGAGATTGTCGGTACACACTTTCGGCCGGAATTTATTAACCGGGTTGATGAAGTCGTAGTATTTCATCCATTGGGACGTGAACAAATTGCCGGCATTGCCAGTATCCAGCTGGGACTGCTCAAGCGTCGCCTGTCTGATCGCGAGCTGTCACTGGAAGTCTCTGATGCTGTTATGGCTTTGTTGGCAGAAGCCGGATTTGACCCAGTTTACGGTGCGCGTCCACTCAAGCGCGCCATCCAGACTTATATGGAGAACCCGCTTGCGCAGCAGGTATTACAGGGAAAATTTATGCCCGGGGATGTTATCAAGGCGGATGTCGAAGGAAATCGAATTGTGTTTACTTCATAGGTAGCCGCACTTGTCGGCGGACATATAGGTACAGGTTGCTGGCAGCCTGTCTCCCTTCACAGAGTTGCCGGCTGGAGGGAAACACGGGTAGTGGATGCCTTGCACCTGCTTGCAACGACTGGGGGTAATGACCCGGAAATTCGGCCTGCTGGTTAGTATTAGCCGACTTTGCCGCCACCTTTTCTTTGTATTATCACCACTGCTGAACGGGGTGGCATACCGTCATCGAAGTCCGGCCAGCGGGCGCTGGGACGGTCGGAGTCGGTGGTTTCCAAGTGCTCGTCATCTTCCCCCGGGTGTTGCACTGCAACAAACAGGGATTCGCCATCATCGGAGAATCTCGGGCCACAGAGTTCCGCGCCAGCAGGGCAACGGAAGAACATCTTGCCATGACCGCGCAGTGGACCCTGCGTTTCCAGCGCCCATAGACCGTCATTAGTGCCCGAAATCAGACTTTTGTTGCCCTGGTCGGTGGATACTCCAAAGGGGCTTCCTGCCCTGATAGATAATCAGCGTTAATCGCCGGGCGTCCATGCCCTAGGCCCACCAGCGAAATGAGCAATGTTTTTTTTGAATTTCCCAGCAGTGGCAGCCAACTGATTAATCGGGCAGTCGTTCCAGGTGCTTTGGATTATTCGGCCAGGGACAGTATCTGGTCGGCTGGACTATTCGCAGTAAGTTTCGGCGCGTTGTTGCCAGTTGGTCAGTTGGGTCGCGATTTCCTCTTCTGTCAGGTAGCGGAGCTCACCGGTTTCAGGGTCGGGCGCGCGCACGCGACGATTTGTTTGAATCTGGGTGATGTTTTGCTGGGCTTGTTGACAAAGTTCAGGACTTTTAACAGGGTTTTCGACCTTTTCGACTTCGGGAACAAGCGGCTGTTGTGTCTGGGTATTTTCTTCGGCGGCCCCAGTTTGATCGGAAGCGATTGAAGCGTCTTGCCCGGAAATAGAAGGAATGCCCCGCACGTTAACAGTCTCTGCTTCGGGCTGATTCTCAGGCGGGTATTCGGAAAAATGGGTAACACCGGTTTCATCCACCCATTTATACAGAGGAGCTGCTTGAACAGTAGTAGTTGCAAGTAAAAGGCAGATCAAAAAAAGTTTATCCATGTGGCATTCCGTTTTTGGCTTTGCACCTATCATAGCCTTCAAAGGGGTTTTGACCAATTACTGTAAAAGCTTTGCATTGACAAATTTGCATTCTTGGGACAGAATTCCGTCGCAATTGTGATGCCGACCCCCCCCCTTACCGGGGAATTCGGACCTTCACAGACGCTTATCGGCGGCTGTGAGCATTGAAAATCGGGCTTACCGGCACGAGGCGAGCTAACCTGGATCTATCCATCCTGCGTTGGCAAAGTCAAATTGATGACGAGTCTATTCGGACTGTCTTCTGTTTATCCTCTGCTATTTTCAATAGGTTTGTTGTCGGCTGGTTACTAAACCTGGCTGAGGATTTAACTATGGCTGAAATGCTTTCTGGCGGTGACATACTGCTTAAAGCGCTTAAGGACACCGGTGTCAAAATGATTTTTGGCTATCCCGGTGGCTCGGCGCTACATATCTACGATGCCATTTTTCGGCAAAAAGAAATCAAACATGTTCTTGTTCGCCATGAGCAGGGTGCGACCCATGCAGCGGATGCCTATTCCCGTGTTACCGGTGAAGTTGGCACCGTGTTAGTGACTTCGGGACCGGGAGCAACGAATGCCATTACCGGCATTGCGACCGCGTATATGGATTCAATCCCGATGGTGGTCATATCTGGTCAGGTCATGAGCCATCTGATTGGCGCGGATGCTTTCCAGGAAACCGACATGATTGGGGTATCCCGCCCTGTCGTGAAGCACAGCTATATGGCCAAGACCCCTGAAGAAATTCCTGAAATCATTGCCAAAGCCTATTACCTGGCCAGCACCGGCCGTCCGGGCCCCGTTGTTGTGGATATTCCAAAGGATGTCACTGCACCTCATGTCAAGGTTCCCTACAAGTACCCTGAAAAAATCGAGATGCGTTCGTATCAGCCCGTTAAGCGAGGCCATGCGGGCCAGATTAAAAAAGCGATCAAGGCAATATTGCAGGCAAAACGTCCCGTTCTTTATGTGGGCGGTGGTGCTGTATTGGCCAATGCGTCCGAGCAGGTTCGAGAACTGGCGGAAATTCTGAATTTTCCGGTGACTAATACCCTGATGGGCCTTGGTGTTATTCCAGGCGAAGATCCGCGCAATCTCGGCATGCTTGGCATGCACGGTACCTATGAGTCAAACATGGCGATGCATCATGCGGATCTCATCTTGTGCCTGGGTGCTCGCTTTGACGACCGTACAACCAATGCCACGGCCAAATACTGTCCGGATGCGATTATTGTTCATGTTGATATTGATCCGACATCAATATCAAAGACCGTCAATGCGCATATTCCCATCGTTGGCCCGCTGGACTCCGTTGCTCGTGAAATGGTGAATGTATTCAAGGCAACGGAAAAACGTCCGGATCCGGATGCGTTAGAACAATGGTGGGAGCAGTGTCATAACTGGCGTGCCCAGCACGGACTGTTTACCCACCCCAATCACGAGCCCAGCAAGGGCGACATGATCAAGCCGCAAGACGTCATCAAAATGCTGTATAAAGTAACTAATGGTGATGCCATCATTACCTCTGACGTTGGCCAGCACCAGATGTTTGCTGCCCAGTACTACCATTTTAATCGCCCACGACAGTGGTTGAATTCTGGTGGTTTGGGAACCATGGGCTATGGCTTGCCGGCGGCTATGGGCGCGCAACTCGCTGATCGTGAGGCAACCGTTGCCTGTGTCACGGGTGAGGGCAGCATCCAGATGTGTATTCAGGAGCTCTCTACCTGTACGCAATACCACCTGCCGTTAAAAATTATCAACGTGAACAATCAGTCGTTGGGCATGGTGAAACAGTGGCAGGACATGCAGTACGAAGGCCGTTATTCTGAATCGCTGTATGAAGAGTCCCTCCCCGATTTCGTCAAACTGGCCGAAGCTTATGGCCACGTGGGCATCAAGGTTTCCAAGTGGGAGGAGCTCGAGGACAAAATGCGCGAAGCCTTTGCCATGACGGATCGCCTGGTATTTATGGATATCCAGGTGGATCCGATGGAACACGTGTATCCCATGCACATCGCTATGGGCTCCATGCGTGATATGTGGGTCAATAAAACGGAGAGAACCTGATGAGCAGTGAACACAAGCGCATTATCTCCGTTTTGATGGAAAATGCTCCCGGTGGTTTGTCCAGAGTAGTAGGACTGTTTTCCCAGCGCGGGTACAATATCGATTCGCTGAACGTGGCCCCCACGAACGATACCAGTCTGTCGCGGCTGACCCTGACCACCAGGTGTGATGATTTGGTAATTGAACAAATCACCAAGCAGCTTAATAAGCTGATAGACGTGGTTAAGGTTCAGGATATTACCGAAGGCAGTCATATAGAGCGCGAATTGATGATGATCAAGGTGCGCACCAGGGGTGACGAACGTGCAGAAGTTAAGCGTTGTACCGATATTTTCCGTGGCCAGATTATTGATGTCGGCCCCAACTACTACACTGTTTTGGTAGGAGGGGATGCGGCCAAGCT